>Ga0247843_1002654_pt1 | contig 31716 bp, 34 predicted proteins | sample LaCruzMarch2017__FD_192420 | JGI IMG/M metagenome (GOLD analysis project Ga0247843, IMG submission 192420) | Freshwater microbial communities from meromictic Lake La Cruz, Castile-La Mancha, Spain - LaCruzMarch2017_8m | ecosystem: Environmental > Aquatic > Freshwater > Lake | place: Spain... | reverse complement strand
GCGATGTCGATTGACACCATGGAAGATGGCACGTTTAAAGTAACTACCGTAAAAGGAACCGAACATTGCGCTCCGATCGTCATGATTGCCGGCGGATTGGGTGTTTTTGAACCAAGAAAGCCACCGATTGAAAACCTTGCAAACTTCGAAGATAACGGAGTGGAGTACATCATACGCGATCCCAAATTTTATCAAGACAAAGCCTGTGTTATTGCAGGAGGAGGCGATTCTGCCCTCGATTGGTCTATCTTTCTTGCAGAAAACAACATTGCTTCATCGGTTACCTTAGTGCACCGTAGCGCCTCTTTTCGAGGACACCTAGACTCCGTGCAGAAAGTTATTGATTTCGCTGAACAAGGAAAGATTACTTTGATTACCGAAGCCGAAGTTACCGGTTTAGTTGGGCAAGAATCCTTGGAAGAAGTGATTATAAGCCATCAACACCAAGGCGAACTTAGAAAAAAAGCGAATCACTTTATTCCTCTTTTTGGGTTAAAACCTAGCTTAGGTCCGATCGCTGATTGGGGATTAGAAATAGAAAAAAATGCCATCAAGGTCAACACCTTAGATTATTCAACTAATATTCCGGGTATTTATGCCATTGGAGATGTGAATACCTATGAAAACAAATTGAAGTTGATTCTTTGTGGGTTTCATGAGGGAACGCTCGCTGTACAATCCGCGTTTGCGCGCATCCACCCAGAAAAGAAAAATGTATTGAAGTATACTACCGTAAATGGCGTTCAAGGCTTTTAGGTTGCCATGAAAAACAAATCCATTAGCACGGTTATCATTCTAGGAGCACTCTCGATGCTTTCTATTTTGATTATCCAGTTGCTATGGGTTGGACGCACCATAGAGACTCAAAACGTCAGTTTAGCCATTCAGCAGAAAGAGGACAGCCTTAATCTAAAAGAATTTCAAGATCACGTGCATCGTTCGTTAATGAATGTACTATCCACCATTCAAAAAAGGGACGGGGATAAATCGATATGTACGGTGCGGTAAGGCAACTCTCCAACAACCATTATACTGTAGATTTTAATGAAGAATTGCAACCCTTTTATCTAGAAACCTTACTCAAAAAGGAATTCTACATTCAGAACATTCACAGAGATTTTTACTATGGGATATATGATTGTTTTACTGACTCCATTGTTCTAAGCAATCGGGTGCGCTACAAGAAAGACTCAATCTATGTTACGGACCTTGTTTCCACGGATGAAATCACACCAGAGAAATTAAACTTAACCAAAGACGGACATTATTTTACCGTGTATTTCCCGAATTTGGAGCTAGGTGAGATCGAACCTCAGAACGATTACTCCCCGTGGATATATCTAACCCTGATGTTAGTGGTCATTGCCACATTTTTCGCCTTTAGCGTAACGGTTATTATGCGTCAATATCGCTTGGCGGAAGTTAAAACAGATTTCATCAACAACATGACCCATGAGCTCAAAACGCCTATTTCTACGATTAGTTTATCGGCAGAGATGATGATGAGGCTGCCAGAAATCTCAACGGAGCAAGTTCAGAAATACGCGAGCATCATCTACAAGGAGAACAAACGCCTTGAGCATCAGGTAGAGCGAGTCCTTAACGTGGCTAAATTAGACAAGGATCAGGTGGTACTCAATAAGGACCAATTCGATGTGAATGAATTATTGGATGAAGTAAAGGAGAACTTTGAGCTGCATCACTTAGAAAAAGGTGGGGTTATTCACATTGAATTAAACGCTGTTAACCATATTATTCAAGCAGACGCGGTTCATTTAACCAACGTCATTTATAACCTCTTGGAAAATGCAGTAAAATATTGTGAATCGGTCCCAAACATTACCATACAAACTAGAAATGAAAAGCAAGGAATTTGGATTGAGATTGAGGATAACGGAATTGGAATAAAAAAAGAAAACCTTACTTTGATTTTCGATAAATTCTATCGGGTGCCTACTGGAAACCTACACAACGTAAAAGGCTTTGGGCTCGGACTTTATTACGTGAAGCTTATAGTTGATGCGCACGGAGGTAAGGTCAATGTAAAAAGCACCCCAGGTAAAGGAACAACCTTCTCCCTATTTTTTCCGTGATTTTTTTAGCAGCGTATTTGGTTGGGGAAACACCCCAGTTCGAATAAGCACCTTTGTTTTTGAATTAAAAATGAGTTCTTCGAGAATCAACGAATTTACCGACCTGACCTGAACGTTCCAAGTTTTATTCCTGCCCTTGCCCATTTTTTTTACTGCCGTAATGCTTCCATTCAATACCGGACAAAACCCTGGATTTTTATAGCATATGGAAACCGCATTTCGGGACACCTCAATGCTCAATGCTGCTGAGTCTATAGGAATGGATTGATTGTGTTGTGAAACCATGTATGCAGGTTGAGTTCCAAGGAAGGTCCCACACAACTTTTTGGGTAGCTTTTTCGAGGCTTGCGCCACCAGTGAATAACTGAAAATCACACAGAATACCCAAAAAAAACACCGCTTCATGCCACGAAAGTACGCAAATTCAACATTGTTTATTATCCCGTTAATAAAATCATCGATTCCACCGGAGTTGGTTTTTTATAAAAGTTTACTTTCGTACTACGATGGAACAATATCACAAACTCTTAATGCACATTCTTGACCACGGCGTAAAAAAGGAGGACCGAACGGGCACAGGTACCTATTCTGTTTTTGGGTATCAAATGCGTTTTAACCTCGCGGACGGTTTTCCATTAGTAACTACCAAAAAATTGCACCTTCGTTCGATCATTCATGAATTGCTTTGGTTTTTACAAGGTGACACCAACATTAAGTATTTAAAAGACAATAACGTTTCGATCTGGGATGAATGGGCAGATGACGATGGAAATCTTGGGCCTGTATACGGGTATCAGTGGCGTTCTTGGCCCACCCAAGATGGAGGTCATATCGATCAAATATCACAAGTGGTTGAACAGATTAAAAAAAATCCCGATTCACGTCGTTTATTAGTCTCTGCATGGAATGTTTCCTGCGTGAATGATATGGCCTTACCTCCTTGCCATACGATGTTTCAATTTTATGTGGCCGAAGGGAAGCTAAGTTGCCAACTGTACCAGCGAAGCGCGGATACCTTTTTAGGCGTACCTTTTAACATTGCGTCATACGCCTTACTCACCTTAATGATGGCTCAAGTATGCGGCTTACAACCCGGTGAGTTTATCCATACTTTTGGCGATGCGCATTTGTACACCAACCACATCGAGCAAGCCCAACTTCAACTTTCAAGGGAATGCCGACCCTTGCCAACGATGAAAATCAATCCTCATGTGAAGGATCTTTTTGCCTTTAAATTTGAAGATTTCGAATTAGAGAATTACGACCCACATCCACACATTAAAGCTGCGGTAGCCGTATGACAAAGCTTGCATTAATCGTAGCCATGGATGAAGCGCGAGGCATTGGAAAAAACAATGACCTGATGTGGAATCTTCCCAATGACATGAAGTTTTTCAAGGAAATGACGAATGGTCAAATTGTAGTAATGGGTAGAAAAAATTACGGCTCCATCCCAGAACGGTTTCGGCCCTTGCCGAATCGAGAGAATTGTGTCATTACGAGAAATCCTACGATTGAGGCTCCCGGTTGCAAGGTGTTTCATGATTTACACGAGTGCATTGATGCATATTCCAATGATGAACGCACCTTGTTTATTATTGGTGGAGGCGAAATATATCGCCTGGCATTGGATACACTCGCATTGGATGAATTATACATTACAGCAATCGACCATACCTTTGGTGCGGATACCTTTTTACATGAGTTTGACGAAACTCCTTGGAAAAAAACGAGCATCCAAACGCAAATCCCTGATGAGCGACATGCCTATGGGTTTACGATTTATAAGTATTTCAAGTAATTATTAACTTTATAGAAACCTACCGCATGTTAGCACCCTTTAACCTTAAGCAGTGGATCAATGACAACCGAGATCTATTAAAACCGCCGGTATCCAATAAAAACCTATACCATGAGGCAGGAGATTTCATAGTCATGGTTGTGGCAGGACCAAACGCCCGCAAAGATTACCACTATAACGAAAGCGAGGAATTATTCTTTCAGATTGAAGGAGACATCACAGTTCGAATTCAGCACGAAGGAAAACCGAAGGATATTTTAGTAAAGGAGGGGGACATGTTCTTATTACCAGCAAACACACCCCATTCACCGATGCGCGGTGAACACACCATAGGGTTAGTGATCGAGCGCGTTAGAAAAGGGACGAATTTAACGGATGGTTTATTTTGGTTTTGCGAAAACTGCAACGAAGAATTAAAATCATACCGCTTTCACTTGGAGAACATCGAGAAAGATTTCATTCCAAGATTCAAAGAATTTTACAGCTCAGAAGCAATGCGCACTTGCAAATCTTGTGGGCATGTAATGGCTACAGACCCTCGTTTTTCCTAGGAATTACTTATCCGTTTCGTAGGTACTGAGGTAGGTGATGTTTGTGGTTTTGTCGTAATACTGCAACACCATTTTTTTACCTCTTAATTCATTAATGGAATAAGAAACGGGCAATTCCTCGCCGTCTGTTAATAACATGAGCGAAGTTTTATCATCGTTAAACATCCATGTTCCATGCTCAAACGTTGACTGAATTTGTCCTAGAACAGTCTGGCTTGCAGTCCATGAATAGGTACCGTCTTTCTCAATAACTAGTTTAAGTGCTGGTTGATAATCAATAAACTCATTCCCATTAACGAGATAACTCGTCAATTTCCAATCATTCACGATACGGTTTGATTTAGTCAACAAGGTAAATTTAGATCCGTTTGGATATTTACTGCAAGACGGGGTTAAGCATATTAAACTTAAGGCAAGCAATGGGAGGATTAAAAACTTCATAATGAATTAAATGTTGACCAAAAATACAATTTTTTTGAAAATAAAAAAGCCCCTTTCGGGGCTCATGCTATAATTCTCAATTACTTGGGCTCATACGTATACGTAAACGTATCCCCTGAATCGTAATCAAATTGTTTTAATTTCACCATATCTTTCTTCAACATCAAGATCTCCATGGTATCCTTCGAATTCGTGGCCGGATTGGTTTCCGTCAGGATTAATTTGGTTTTCTTATCGTAAAACTCCCAAGTACCTTCACTAGAATACGTAGTAGGCACACCGAATACGGTAATCACTGTGCTTGCTTTAAAGTTACCGTCTTTGGTAAGGGAATTCGTTAACGATAAATTACTTAAATTCCATTCCGTACCGGATTGGTTCACCGAAGTTGCCTTCCAATCTCCAGCTAATCGGGATGCTTTTGAATTTAAGGCAAAATTTGGTCCTTCAGGATACTTCCCGCACGAACCTACCAGCAAAGCAATCCCTAAGAGCCCCGCTACATTAAATAATCGTGTTTTTTTCATGTTGTTGTTTTAAAAATTTCTAAAATCTTATTCGCAAATGCTTAACGGCGTATCTTTGTGAAAAGTTACGATGAAAGTAAAAATTATCTTAGTTGCCTTGGTTACGATTATATTAAGTGCTTGTAATCAAACTAACTCGTCTAAACAAGTGCTTGCTGTAAAACAGGAACAAAAATCTGTCGTTAAATCGAATGCTAAAATTACCTTTAACGTAGAAGGCATGGTCTGTAAAATGGGGTGCGGCGGGGCCATTCGCAAAAACCTGCTTCAGGCAGGTGGTGTAGAACGTGTAGAGGTTGATTTTGTTGAAGAAGCCAAGAGTCAGGCAATCACGGTACATTACGACAGTTCCCTTACCAATATTCCTCAATTAAAAAAACGCATAGAACAGGCCAATGACGGTCAATTCACGGTGATTTCCGAAACGAAACCTACTACCTCAAAATAAGCAGGATGTTTACACTTCATTTTCGTGAATATGGCGAAGGAAAACCCTTGGTAATTTTACACGGATTATTTGGATCTTCAGATAATTGGCAAAGCTTAGCCCAGCGATTCGCCGCGTTTTATCGGGTGTTTTGTGTGGACCTTAGAAATCATGGGCGTTCCCCATGGAGTGAGGAACACCGGTATGAAGACATGATGGATGATGTGTATGCCTTTCTTGAAGCACAACAACTTACCGATGTAATTTTATTAGGACATTCCATGGGTGGCAAAGTGGCCATGCATTTCGCTCAACATTATCCCCACCTGTTGAGTAAACTTGTAGTTGCGGATATGGGAGTAAAAGCCTATCCAATGCATCACCAGCAGGTCTTAGCAGGTATTCATGCCTTACACTTGGATTCAATCAGTGCACGCAGCGAAGCCGAATCCATACTTAAAACCTATGTGGAAAATGACGGAATACGACAGTTTCTGTTGAAAAATTTATATTGGATTGAAAAAGGGAAATTAACGTGGCGTATGAATGTAGCGGTGCTAGAACGCGAAATGCCTTACATCCTTGCGGCACTCCCTGAACAGGAAAGTTGGACCCCTACCCTATTTTTACGGGGAGAACTATCTAACTACATCTTACCGGAAGACCTTGATGGAATAGAAGCGCGCTTTCCGGATGCTACGATAGAAACCATTCCGAACGCGGGACACTGGCTGCACGCGGAACAAGCGGATTTGTTTTTTGACGCGGTGATGGGCTTTTGTTTGAGGTAAAAAAAAAACCGACGCGGTGGCCGGGGTAATTTAATTTTTAGATAAACGAATCGTAAATCAATCCTTAGATTTATGTCGATATGGCATGTTCTCTAAACACTTAACCAAGGTGTTGCCGGTGAAAAGCAATTTGCTGTCCGAAATGAATTTCTCCTGTGATTCAGTCTTAATTCCTTCTAATTTGAAACAGTAATCTTGTTCCCCTTCACGACCCCAATTAACTATTTTAGGCGTAATATTAAGGTTATTCAACGCATTGAAATCATTAATAAATTCAGTAAATTTTTGTTTAGCAGGTCGATCGGGTCCTGAACCAATACTGATAAAGGAAACCTGAAATCGACAAATACTATCATTATTAACAGTTGAACTTGTCACTTTTGAATCTTCTTTATTTGCTTTCTCTGAGTTTTTACAAGCCATCAAACACAAGAAGACGATTGGTATTAAGAAATATCGCATACGTTTATTAAATTAATTCTGAGCCGACAAAAGCCGGCTCAAATACATACTATTTTGAAATAATTATCTTCTTCGTTGTAGATTTACCTGATCTATTATTTTTAATATAATAAATTCCATTTGGTAAATCACTTAAGTCTAAGGTGTAAGGAAATTGATTGATTCCATTAAAACGTTTAACTTCTGCACCTATCAAATTGTACACCACAGGGGTAATAGTTGAGTTTTGTGCTGAATTAATCGTAAAAACACCATTGCTCGGATTCGGAGAAATCTCAAAATTACCTTCATTCATGGTCGAATTGACAATTGATGCAAGGTCACATCCAGCAGAAGTAAGTAATCCAACGCGCTCTGTGTTCAAGGCAGCATACATTCGCAATGCTTGATCATAGGTAAACATATTCATGCAATAATCATCCACATAGTCCATATAGTTCATGTACATTTCACCGTCTGGCCCAGAACCACAGAGGTTTCCTGATCTATGCGGGAACGATGGACAATTATAATTCTCACCTTCAGCAATTTCGGTGTCATTCACAAAATCATCACCACACTGATCATCTCCCCAAATATGGCGTAAATTAAGCCAATGCCCAACTTCATGCGTAGCTGTTCTACCCAAATCGTTCGCAGTAAAGCCCCCAGTTCCTGCGGTTCCTATATCTCCGAATGCTTCATAGCGAATCACCACTCCATCCAATTCCGGGTTCGTAGATAAATCAGAAGGAAAGGCTGCGTAACCAAGGGTTCCGCCGGAGGCGTCTAAGTTACACACCCAAATGTTCAAATACTGGGTTGGATCCCAATTGTCATGACCGCCTGAGGCTGTAAACTTTTCTTCATCATTAGCAGTAAATGAAACTACATCCGTGTAGGATCGTGTGATGCCATCTGTTGGATTTCCGTTCGGATCAACACTCGCTAAACAAAACTCAATTTCAGAATCTACCGTAAACATCCAAAAAGGGTGCGACGGATCCAAGGAATCGGCATTCAGTAAGCGAAAATCCTCATTCAAAATGTCAATTTGAGACTGAATTTGTGCATCCGAAACATTCTCGATGGGATCATTCCAAAGCACATGGACTACCACAGGAATGTACACAGAAGCTGCACTCTTGTTATTTCCTTTCTTTTTTAAAACATTCGGATGGTTTTCCAACCATTGTATCGTCAAAGCCTCGGTTTGATCCATTCGGGTTTGAACCCCAGGGTTGTTTAATACTCGCTGATTAAATTGTGTCATTGTGGCACATTTTTCTCCAGGAGCTTGAGCGAAAGTGCAAATCGTTAGCATGATACATGCCAAAGAGGTAGTTATTTTATTCATAGGGTAAATGTACATAATTAAAAAGTAGGTTACGCGCTTTTTATACTTTTTATTCCAACGCGCTGTGTTTTGAAATTTTGGAGAATGATTCAGCCATCCCTGATTTCGGAACTAAAGAAATTAAAAACCCCGACGCGGTGGCCGGGGTTATAATAAAAGATAACTTAGTTTTATAGTTTCAAACTAAAAACTAAAATTAGTCTTGTGTTTTTGTATAAGGTGTTTTCTTTGAAAAATGTTTTGACAATTCATTCGCCATTCCACTATATGTGCTCATCCCAATACCAATTGTACCACTATCGTAAGTCCAGCCATTTTTCTCATTGGCACAATAGTATAAACTTGCATTGATAGTGCATGATTTGTTAGTAGCTAAAAATCCAAACCCTGACCAAACTGTTAAAAAGTAAGCAATATTGGAAACCTGATCACCGAATTTTTTTTCAAAACTGTATTTGGTTATCAATACACCATCAACATTTAACAATTTACAAAGCTCTTGATTACTGATATCTGATTTAGCGTTCTTTAATTTCTGATTAGTAACATCGACATCTAGAATTTCAATTTTATGTTTGTTCCTATTAGAATTACGCTTTTGCATCCATGAGTACATATCGTTTTGAATGGTAGTTGACAATTGATTAATAACTTCTTGTTTATCTGCCTCCTCTTTTATCAAGGTTTTTCGTTCGACCAATGTTATTTTAGGAGGAATGATTGCAATTTTAGTGTGATTCCTAGATAATGAAACACTATTGGTAGCAAAATAAATATTTGGTCCACATGAATTCAATAATAATACTAGAAGAGAAATAGATAATATATATTTCATAACCTTATTCTAAAATTTCACATTCAACGGTAATATCATTCACAGAATCATAATAATCCCCTGAATCACAAGAAGAAACAACATCCTTCTTTTTTCCATTAATTGTTGTAGTTTCTTCAATTACATCTCCCGTTACGCCATCAACGGCAACACAATAGCAACTGTAATCTTTGTTGCATGAACTTAGGAAAAAGACTGTGCCTAATCCAAAAAGTAAAATCATTTTTTTCATAAATAATAAATTAAAAGTTGGTCCAAATATACACAAGAAAAATATATACGGCATATATGTCGTATATTATTTTTTATTTAAGCCTCACTTTTGGAGGTGCAATCCTCCTTTGAAAACGACCTCAAACAATTTGGAACCGAAATTAAAACGGTTAGAAAATCCAAAAAAATCACACAACTTCAATTGTCATCGCTCTGTGATGTGGATATACGAACCATTCAACGGATAGAAAAAGGAGAATTTAATCCAAGCCTTCGCGTGCTGATACGCATAGCGAACGCTTTCGAAATGTCACTTTCGAACTTAATAAAACAAGTAGAAGATGCTGGAAATTTGAATTAATTCAAGCGAAACTGAATATTCATTTTAGAAAGTGCCTTGTATAATTCCGGATCTGGTTTAATACGAACCGACTTCGACGCCATATTCAATTCCAGGCCTTCTACCGCATCAAAAATGGTGAACTGTACATTGCAAGAACCCTGATTTGCTAAAAACAAGCCATTAAGTTCGTCAATCAAGAGGTGATTGAGGTCCTTGTTGGGTATGCTTAAATGCAAGCCTTTCACCCGTTTTTCGCGCAAATGCTGTAAGAGTTCTACTTCGTTTAAACTAAATTCTAAGTGCGTTCTGTACCTTGGTATTTCTATCCGACCGCGCAATGTTAAAAACACCCCAGGCTGGAGTAAATGCTTGTACTTTAGATAATTTTCACGGAAAATGTTCAGTTTATATTGATCGGTGTAATCTTCAAAAACTACTGTTCCAAAGGGATCTCCGTTCTTCGCAACCCGATGCTCGATGGAAGTAACGACCACCGCCATTGTTAAATCTCGTCCCTTATAGGTTTCCATATCATGCAACATGGCTAAGGCTCCGGAACAAAACGCATCAATCTCCATTTTATAATCATCCAAGGGATGACCGGAAATGAAAATTCCAATCACTTCCCGTTCTTTGGCAAGCTTATAACTCGAGGACCATTCCTCACAGCTCGGAACTTTCGGTTCCACCACATCAAATCCAGAACCCTCACCAAAGAGGTCGTGCTGGTTTGAATCTTTGTTTTCTTGAAAAGAGGTACCGTACCGAATGATGTGATCTAAAAATAAGCGATTTGCACCTTCTTCCATAAAATATTGTGCCCGATGCAGTTCACTAAAGGAATCAAATCCACCCGCATACACTAAATTTTGCATGGCTGTTCGGTTGATGGCTTTAAAATTCACCCGCCGACTGAAATCAAAAATACTCGTGTATCTTCCCTCTGCTCGTCCTTGAATAATCGCCTCTACCGGTCCTTCACCAATCCCACGAATGGCTCCCAAACCAAAACGAATGTCCCCGTTCGCATTCACCGTAAAATTCAGTCGTGATTCATTCACATCCGGACCCAACACATTCACGCCCATGCGGCGACATTCTTCCATAAAGAACGTAACTTGCTTGATGTCGCTCATGTTATTACTCAACACTGCAGCCATATATTCGGCCGGGTAATTTGCTTTAAGATAGGCTGTTTGATACGCCACCCACGCATAACACGTAGAATGCGATTTATTGAATGCATAAGAAGCAAAGGCTTCCCAGTCTTTCCAAATTTTCTCCAATTTATCGTTAGCATGACCTTTCGCATTTCCACGCTCTATAAAAATCGGACGCATTTTATCCAGTACTTTACGGTCCTTTTTTCCCATCGCCTTTCTCAGGGTATCGGCCTCACCTTTGGTAAAATCCGCCAACTTCTGAGAAAGCAACATCACTTGCTCCTGATATACTGTAATTCCGTAAGTTTCTTTTAAATGACCTTCACAATCATCTAAATCGTACACAATGGGCTCTTCGCCATGCTTTCGTTTGATATATGAGGGAATATACTCCAAAGGACCTGGGCGATAAAGGGCATTCATCGCAATAAGGTCGGCAAAGGCCGTAGGTTTTAATTCCCGCATATACTTTTGCATTCCGGGGGATTCATATTGAAATATCCCCACCGTTTCACCGCGTTGAAAGAGCTTATAGGTCAGTTCATCATCGGTAGGAAATTGATCAGGATCAAGTTCAATTCCGCGATTCTCTTTAATGATTCGCACCGCATCCTTAATTAGGGTAAGGGTTTTTAAACCCAGGAAATCCATTTTAAGCAGGCCTGCTGATTCAGCTACGGAGTTGTCAAATTGCGTACACACCATGACAGAATCTTTCGCTGTGGCCACTGGAACGAAATTCGTAATATCATCGGGCGTAATAATCACGCCACAGGCGTGGGTTCCTGTGTTTCTAACTGATCCTTCGATAGCTTTTGCCTGACGCAACACATCGGATGCAGGACCTTGTCCTTGAAATATTTTACGCAACTCCTTGGCATTATTCAACGCTTCCTGATTATTTTTCAAGGCATCAGCCAAGGCGGGATCTTCTAATTCGAACAACTTCTTCAGTGAAATATCCGGTACCAATTTCGCCAAACGATCCGCTTCTGGCAGGGGTAAATCCAACACCCGTGCGGTATCTCTAATGGCTGATTTCGCCCCCATGGTACCATAGGTAATGATTTGCGCCACTTGATTTGCACCGTATTTATTGATTACATAATCAATAACTCTTCCCCTCCCTTCATCATCAAAATCAATATCAATATCGGGCATTGAAATCCGATCCGGGTTTAAGAAGCGCTCAAAGAGGAGGTCGTACTTAATGGGGTCGACATTGGTTATCCGTGTACAGTAAGCTACGGCAGATCCCGCGGCAGATCCACGTCCAGGGCCCACAGAAACCCCCATGTCGCGTGCCGCATTACAGAAATCTTGTACAATCAGAAAGTACCCGGGATACCCCGTATTTTCAATGGTTTTTAACTCAAAATCTAAGCGATTTTTAAGCTCCTCGCTGATTTCGCCGTAACGCTTTAATGCGCCTTGATACGTTAAGTGTTTTAAATACCCATTTTCGCCATTTTTTGTTCCGTTTATATCGTCATTTGGGTCTATAAATTCGGTTGGGATTTCAAATTTCGGGAGTAATACATCGCGCGACAAGGTATAGGCTTCACATTTCTCAATAATCTCGGAAACCGATACAATAGCTTCCGGTAAATCCGCGAACAAGCGCTTCATTTGTTCAGGGGTCTTGAAATAAAACTCATCATTTTCAAACCCGTGACGATACCCTCTTCCGCGACCAATCGGTGTAGACATCAACTCGCCGTCCCTTACGCACAATAAGACATCGTGTGCATTAGCATCGCCTTGGTTCACGTAATAACTGTTGTTTGTAGCCACCAATTTAACGTCGTGCGCCTTCGAAAAACGAATTAATACCTCATTCGCATGGTCTTCTGCCTCCAATTGATGTCGGTTGATTTCCAGATAAAAGTCTTCCTTAAACATAGATTTCCACCACAATAAAGCGGTTTCGGCCTGTGCCTCACCCACATTCAAGATGAGGGAAGTGATCTCACCATCCAGTCCACCGGATAATACAATGATGTCCTTATTATATTTTTCCACCAAGGCTTTATCAATCCGCGGGAGGTAATAAAATCCGTCGGTATAGGCGAGGGACGATAATTTTATCAGGTTTTGATATCCGTTTTTATTTTTTGCGAGGAAGACCATTTTATACCCCAGATCCTTGGTGTCTCGATTTTTATGATCAACGCATACATTAAATTCGCAGCCAATAATGGGAAGGATTGGGCGCTTGGTAAAGGGTGAACCATGCTCTTCCGCCTCCGCTTTCTCTTGCGTTATTTTTGCATTATGGTCACTCAATACCTTTTCAAATTGAAAAGCTGCCATCATGTTTCCATTATCCGTTAAGGCAAGCGCAGGTAAATCTAACTCGATGGCTTTGTTAATCAGTGATTTAATTTCAGCCGTAGATTGTAACAAGGTGAACTGAGAATGGACATGCAAATGGGTAAAGGACGCATCTTCTAATTCAACGGGCAACTCCGTAGGGTCCGTTCGCTGCGTTTTATCGGATTGCTTTAAGGCTTTACTGGCCTCCTTTAAGTTCTGATGCTCAAGTCCAACCAAAGCGATGGTATTCGGATTTGCCTCCTTAAACCGCAAGCCATATCCTTCATCCGTTTGAAGGCCTTCCGGTGAATAATGACCGCGTCGAATTAACTCGAGAAAACAACGCGTAGTTGCTTCCACATCCGCCGTAGCATTATGGGCTTCATTGAAGGACTCATTAAATAAAAATCCATACAATTCAGTGAGCGTTGGTAATTTAAACCGCCCGCCCTTACCACCAGTCAATTGGACGAGTGCGGCACTATCCTCCGTACACGTATCTAGTACCGGCATAGTTTCCAGGGGGGATTCCATGTCCATGCGGACAAACTCACACCCCATCACATTGACATCAAATTTCAAGTTATGTCCAACAATGAACTTGGCTTGCTTTAGGTCATACAAGAATTCAGCAATCACCTCATCGAGTTCTCGTCCTACATAGTTCGCTAATGCCGTAGAAATTCCATGGACTTTTTCAGAATCAAAGGGAATGGTAAAGCCATTCGGTTTAATGATTGCAGCATTATGTTTCAATAATTTACCGGATTCATCATGCAATTGCCAAGCTAATTGGACCACGCGAGGCCAGTTGTCCGTATCCGTAATAGGGGCCTTGAAATTACGCGGTAAACCGGTGGTTTCCGTATCAAAAATTAAGTACATACAGGTGAAATTTGCGAACCTTAAAGGTACTAAGTTTTTTAGGTGGATTCGCTGTTGTTGAAAACTAAACTTGGGATTATTCTAAGCTTACTTCCACCTCCCAATTGGCGCGCACTTTTGGGATTTTAGTGTAGCGTTGAACGGGTTCCGCTGCCTCTTTTGTTTCTGGGCGAATGGCATCCCATACGCCATTTCCATTTAAGTCATCAATCAATACCACCTGATATTCCCCGGGCACCAAGTGATCAAAGGAATCTTGGTTTTTTGCACCCGGTAAATAATAGGAGGACGCCACTGCTTTTCCATCCTTTTCCAACAAAAGAAGTTTACCCGACGGATTATTTTTAAAGGTTACCATCAAGGAACCCAATTCAGCCTCACCAAAACAAACCAAGTCAAGGGTAGATACGGGTACCTTAGTGCCGTTATGCCCTTGAATGGCATTTGGTCCTATGACTAATTTTAATTTACCTGCTGTCCAAGTTTGTGGAACGAGTTGGATTCGGTTACAATCCACCAGTGCCGATTTAATGGGCACTTTGCTTGAATCCGCTCGCATCAGATACAAAGAATTCAGTTCAATCAGTGAATCAAAAAAAGTATTTCCGGTGAGAATAATCGAAGGCCCCACACAGGGCCGGGATACTTGCAACTTCAGGGGAGTGGCTTTTTCCTTTTCCGTATACAACACAGAAACCGAATCTAATGGGGTAGAGACCACTAAGGCTCCAGGTTCGAATGGACCGAGGCTTATCGCTATGGAATCTCTACCTACCCGAACCATAGGGGCCTGCTGGCCATTAACACGGACATCGCGCAATGCAATCTCTTCTGGGAGGTGCCCAGTTAACATTTCAGGAGGCAACACTTTAAACGAGTGCATGCGATTTAATTCACGGGGTTTTGAAAGTAACAGTGGAATAGAATCATTTGATGGAATACTGGCATTAAATAGAATATCCTGAGGTTCATTCACCTCGATTAAACCGTTTCGATTTAAATCCAAAAAGGCTTTCACATAAAAAGAATCTACCGGTAAATACTCCAAACTCGCCCATCCCTCTTGGTTGCTCTTCGCGAGGTAACGGGGTTTAGCATTGGTATCTGAGGCATATAAACCAACCGTAACTCCGGACATGGATTTCTTGGAATAAGCATCTCCAATTCGGTATACTTGTTTTGCAGAATCTAAGGTTGAACCCGTTGCAAAAACAAACTGATACACGGAGTCATTGCCCTCTGAAATATCCTTTACCCCACCGTCAATGTATACACTGTAGGTAGTGTTGGGATTTAGCTCTCCTTTGAGGGTGACCAACACTGTTTTTTTGGTTAAAACGACAGTGATTTTCGCATCTGCAGGTTCAAGGCGAAATGTTTCGATGGGATTTTTTAATTCGATATACTCATCGAACTGCAAGCGAATAAGTGTGGGATTGGTATTCAATGCCCCCATGCTTGGCGTACTCGAAATTATTTCCGGCGCTTTTACATCTCGTCCGCCGCCACTGAGTGTACCGACTTGAGCACAACCGAATAACAAAAGCAGAGAAATTCCTAATAATATGCGCTGAACCATTCGAGGATTTTTTCTAGCTGAATTTTATCGACCTCGTCAAAGGTAGCAAATTCATCACTATCCACATCAAGCACCGCCACAAGCGCTCCCTCTTTAAACAAGGGAACCACAATCTCGCTTTTTGAATGATCACTGCAGGCTATGTGCCCCGGGAATTCATGCACATTTGGCACAACCATGGTCCGTTCTTCTAACCACGAGACACCACAAACCCCCTGTCCTTTTTTAATTCGTGTACAAGCGATGGGTCCCTGAAATGGCCCTAATACTAATTCATCTGCCTGTACCCGATAAAATCCAACCCAAAAAAACCCAAAGGTTTGTTTCAAGGCCGCTACCAAATTGGCCATGTTTGCTACGTTATCCACCCGCTCATCCATTAAGGCAGGCAATTGCTGCAATAAGGTTTGGTATTTATCGTTTTTTTCGCCGCCGCTGATAATTAATTGTTCAGACATGGCACAAAATTCCAATAATTAATCGTAATTCGCAATTAAATTCACTTTTGTAATGGACGCAATACACATTGAAAAAATCCTCTTTTTGGATATTGAAACGGTACCACAAACCTACAACTACCAAGACCTTGATGAAGCTGCTCGAACCTTATTCGAGGGGAAAAATCGGATGAAAATCACCGAAGAAAAACCCGTGGAAATGGTTTATAAAGACCTAGGGGGCATTCAATCTGAATTCGGAAAAATAATTTGTATTTCCGTGGGTATGGTAAAAGACAGCAGCACGGGAAGAACAATTCGAGTTAAATCTTTTGCGCATGACGACGAGCACACCCTATTAAGTCAATTCAAACGCTTGTTAGACGATCATTACAAAAACGCCATTTTGTGCGGGCATAATGCGAAAGAATTTGACTTTCCATACCTCTGTAGAAGAATGTTGATTAATGGAATATCCCTGCCCTTAGCTCTTGATATTGCAGGTAAAAAACCTTGGGAAATCCGTCATTTAGACACCATGGAGCTTTGGAAATTTGGAGATTACAAAGCATTCACAGGTTTAGCGCTGTTGTGTCATGTGTTTGGGATTCCTACGCCGAAGGATGATATTACTGGGGCCGATGTAGCTCGGGTATATTACGAAGACAACGATTTAGAACGCATTGCCGTGTACTGTGAAAAGGACGTTATTGCCTTGATTCAGGTTTATCTAAAAATGCATTTAGAACCCTTAGTTTCCGAAGGAAACATCACCCACGTGCCGCTAAGCCCTCAAGGATAATTATCGATTTCAACGCCGCTGTTTCGGTCCGTAACCTCGCGTCTCCCAAGGTAACGGGTCGATAGCTTGCCTTCAAGGTCGCTTTAACCTCATCCGGTGTAAAATCTCCTTCTGGCCCAATAAGCATTCGAAAGGGTCCACTCGCATCAACCTGATCACGAGGCAATGCATCATCACAATGTGCTACCCAGCCCCCCGGATGTTTCGTTAAAAATTCGTTCAAGGGTATCGGTGCATCCAGAATGGGTAAATACACCCGCTTGGATTGTTTCATGGCTGATACCGCAATTTTATGAATGCGCTCCATATTCACCTTGGTGCGCTCTGAACGTTTGGTTAACATAAATGTAAACTGGGTGCATCCCAATTCCGTTCCTTTTTCTACCAGCCATTCTATACGGTCCATATTTTTTGTTGGTGCAACCGCGATGTGAACCGAAACGGAAGGTTCCTCAAAGCAATAATTAAGCACCTTGGCTGTGCATTTTTTAGGATGCGCGTCGAGTATGGCGGCCGTATACAACCCTCCTTTCCCATCCAAAACCTGAATTTCATCGCCCGGTTGTTTTCTCAACACGCGAATGCAATGCGAAGATTCTTCCTCGGTGAGAACAAGGGTTTCTGCTGAAGGTAAAAGATAGGGTAGGTAAAACATCTTAGGCAATTAATTGAATAACCAACTCTCGCAGCAAGGTATCACTTACGTCGCTCGTACTGCCTACTCCTTTAGATTTTAAATCATAGTGATAAAGCAGCTCAATATTTTCAGCAACTTTTTTAGCATTATAGTGATTCCTGCTATTCATGAGCTCACCGGCAACGAAGGCATGCACATTGATTGCCTTTGCGATCCCCTCTCTACTCTTATCTTGAATAAAATGAATGCGCATCAACTGGGAGAAAAATTTAAATAGAATCCCAATTACCGGCACCAATTCACCCGCCTTCGGATTAGCCTCAAAATACTTCACAATTTTAAGGGCTTTAAACAGATCTCTTGCGCCTACCGCATTATTTAATTCAAAAATATTATACTCTTTAGAAATCCCAATGTGCTTTTCAACGAGAACCTCATCAATTTTTTGACCTTCGGGCAGTACAATCGCTAATTTATCGATCTCATTGGAGATTCTTGATAAATCATTCCCTATGGACTCGGCAAGAATATGCGGGACTTTCGATGTATGCGTAAAGCCTTTTGAACTCAAGAGGGAAGTAATCCATTCAGGCAACTGATAATCCCTGATTTTTTCGGCCTTAAAAACCACGCCATGTTGCTGCGCAAGTTTCGCGAATTTAGTCCGCGAGTCTACCGATTTATATTTATGTGCAATGACAAAAACTGTGCTTGGGACCGATTCGTTGAGGTAACTTTCTAATTCTAACAATTGCTTGAATTCTTGGGCTTCTTTTAAAATAACAAGCCGCCGTTCAGCCATCATTGGGTATTGCTTGAGTACACCAAGTAAACTCAATAAATCGGCCTCTTTTCCATAAATTACTTGTTGGTTAAAATCTCGCTCATGGGGTTCAAGTACCGTATCTTCAAACAAATCCACCAATTTATCAATGTAATAGGATTCATCTCCATGCAAAAGATAGATTGGCTCAAATTCCTTGGCTTTAATTTTCTTCTGTAATGCTTTAAAATCCATTAGCTGTGTTTTTCCCAACGTTGAACCAATTCAATTAAGGTATTCACTGCGGCTTGCATATCCTGAACTACCACATATTCTTGTCGAGAATGAATGGCCATTTCTCCGGTAAATATATTCGGACAAGGTAAGCCCATAAAGGATAAGCGCGAGCCATCTGTACCTCCGCGGATGATAGAACGTTTAGGGGCGATCCCCGCCTTTTCCATGGCTTCAACGACATAATCAGTTACAAATGGACAATCCGTTAATATTTCTTTCATATTTCGATATTGTTCCACACGCTCATGCGCCATACGCGCTCCGGGATAGCTGGAAAGCACCTCATTTGCTAGGGTCACTAATTGGTCTGCATATTCCGTGAGCTTAGCCGTGATGTGATCCCTTAAAATAATAGATACCGTAGCGGACTCGAGGCTTCCTGAAATAGCTGTGGGATGAACAAATCCTTCGCGGTGGCTTGTGGTTTCAGGAGACCAGCGATCGCTTGGCAAGGCCGCAACGAAATCACTTGCCATTTTAATGGCGTGTTGCATTTTACCTTTCGCATATCCAGGGTGTGCGCTAACGCCAGTAAAGGTAAAGGTCATGGCATCGGCAGAAAATGTTTCATCTTCCACTTCACCCAAGGGACCTCCATCCAGCGTATAGCCATAATCTGCGCCGAGTTTATCCATGTCGAGTTGTTCTACGCCACGGCCAACTTCCTCATCCGGTGTAAATAGAATACGAATCTTACCGTGTGGGATTTCGGGATGTGTTAAGAGATATTTTGATAGTTCCATAATGATGGTAACGCCTGCTTTATCATCTGCGCCTAACAAGGTTAAGCCAGAGGCAGTAATTACATCTTGGCCAATTTTCCCGTTTAAATAGGGTTGATTTTCTACCGTAATTACTTGGGTGGTATCATCTGGCAAGGTGATTGGCGACCCATTCCAAGTGCGGTGAAGGATTGGTTTCACATCTTTCCCGCTGCAATCTGGTGCGGTATCCATGTGTGAACAGAAACAAATGGTCGGTAGGTTTTGATTGGTTGAATTTGACGGAATGGTGGCAAACACGTAGCCCCACGGGTCCATTTCAACGTCGGACGCCCCCATTTCTAATAGTTCTTGGGTCAGAAAGCGGCCTAAGTCTTTTTGTTTTTCAGAGGAAGGAAAACTGCTCGAGTTTGGATCTGCCTCAGTATCGATGCGCACATATCGCATGAAGCGATCCGCTAATTCTTGTGAAAAATGCATGGTGAATGTCTTTCTACGAAAGTACAGAATTCACTTCGGATGAAAAACCAGAAAGGGAATAAAAGCCTTAAATTTTATTCACAGCCTGCAGGTGTTCTAAAAACTGCTTAAAGGCCAATGAACGATGAGATACCTTGTTTTTTTCAGCGGTAGAAACTTCCGCAAAACTTTTATTCCATCCGATGGGTTGAAAGATGGGGTCATACCCAAAGCCTTGATCACCTCGGAAATCAGTCAAGATAGTGCCTTTAAACACACCCTCGAAATACCGCGGTTCGCTTCCATCCACATAGGCGATTACGGTGCGAAACTGGGCATCTCTGTTGGGAGCATGTTCAAGCAGGGAACGTAGTTTTTCACTGTTGGCTCGGTCATTTTTATCAGGACCTGCAAAGCGCGCTGAATGGACGCCAGGTTTACCATTTAAAAACGCTACCTCTAGGCCTGAATCATCCGCAAAGCATGGAATCCCCGTATGTTCAAAGATTGCAATTGCTTTGAGCAGGGCATTTCCATCCAGGGTCTCTGCCGTTTCCGGAATGTCTCGGGTAAACTGAATATCATTGAGACTCAGCAATTCAAATCCCGTGGGCAATAAGGCTCGAATTTCGGCAGCTTTGTGTTCGTTTTGTGTTGCGAAAAGTAATTTCATAGGGTAAAAATAAGGGAATTCATCCAATAGGACTGGAGAGCAACATGCGATTCAAGAGTACTCAATCTCTTACTTCAAACAACAATCTAACCTTAGGATCAAGGATGTATTCCCATTGCTTACCGCGCATGCCTTCGGGCACCATTACGCTTACCTCGCGGTCTTTTACAGAAATCTCTACCCGCTCGATGTTGCCTGATGGGTCTTTGAAATTAATTTCCAAGGGAAATGAAAACAATTCCTGTTGGGTCTGTGTGAGCACAAGAAGGGCATTGCCTTTAGAAACCTCTTTCAAGATTGGATGTCCTCCGCGGTATACCCATTGGGTTCGAAAGAGTTCCAAGTTTTTTAGCGTATGGGGCTGCATACTTCTAAAAAAGTCTAGCGAATTGGCATTGCGGAACTTATACGTAGCGTAATAATCGCTTAGACCAAGAAAAAAAGCTGAATCCCCCATTTCGTGACGAAGCATGTGTAAAATCCAGGCTCCTTTCTGATAAGCATTTGGATTAAGTAGTAAATTGAGATTGGTGGTAAGGGAATCCACTAGGGGATTTTTAAACGATTCATGAAAACGGATAACCTTTTTACGATCTTGAGCCATTTGCGCTAAGAACGCAATTTCTCCTTCGGCATATTGAATGTAAACATTGGTAAGGTACGTAGCAAAGCCCTCGCTGAGCCACAAATGTGCCCAATCACTTTCTGTAACGGTATTCCCAAACCATTGATGTGCGATTTCATGAGCCACCAGGTGTGTACTTCGTATATCCGCATTAAGTGCTTTTTCATCATAGAAAATACATCCCGCATTTTCCATACCGCCATAACGCGTTGTCGATTGCACATTGTTCAAATTGGGAAAGGGATATTCACCAATTTTGTTAGAAAAAAACGATAAGATCGCTGGAGCTATACTAAAGGTGGAAAAGCCTTTGATACTGTCTAAGGGGTACACGGTTGCGGTTATGGGAATCCCGTTTACCACACCAATTTCTTTGGTAACCATGGTGGCCGCACCAATGACAGCGACCTTCGTAGAAATTGGCACATCCAAACGAAAGGTCCATTCCAACGCATTTCGTTCTGTTTTTGGTGTTTTAGACAACAATTTACCGTTAGCAACGACCAGCATGTCTTCGGGGGCTTCCACGATAAAATCGTAGGTAGCTTTATCCGATGGATGGTCATTGCATGCATACCAACAACGGGCTCGATTTGGCCAATTATCTGCAAAAAATGTAGGGTCTCCATATTTATTTACACCAATAACTAATCCATCACTAGGCTCGCCACTTAGCTTAATAAATAATTGGATATCACCGCGTTGTAGTTGATCGGGTAAGTCAATATGCAAGTGTTCTATCGTTTGTCGCCAAGATAAATTTTGATAAGGCGCTGAAACGCTTATTACCTTCATGCCAACCTTATCTTTCTGTAAGCCCATTAAATCCAGTGACAACGAAGAGGTTTGTTGCGCTAAATGAATGTCTATGGATTCATTCAAACTAATTGTTTTGGAATCTTTTGATAACACCACATTTAAGGAATAGTGCTGTACATCGATGTTGGATTGCCCAATACAAACGACTGCCTCAAAGCACAAGAAAAGAAACCCTAGTAATTTCATGGTGTAAAAAGTGAGCGGTATTTTTCTTGATTGGCTTGCACAGAAAACCGATTCTGAATGCATGTTTGGGCATTGGCACCAAGCATTCTTCCACGCGATGGATCAGAAAGCAAGGCATTCATGAATTCAAACCAATCCTCCGTGGTAGTGGCAATGAATCCATCTTGACCATGTGTTATAATCGACGAATTCACCCCCACATTAGCGGCAATGGTTGGAATCCCTAGCGCCATATATTGCAAGGCCTTAAAGCCACATTTCCCCTTGGCCCATTCGGTATCCTCAAGGGGCATAACCCCCATTTCAAATTGACTTAAGTCTTCAATTTCGGTAGATTTTTTCCAGCGAACAAACCGCAGATTAGGAATGTAAAAGGATGGCGGTTCATTGGAAATCACTACAAATTCAAAGGTATGAACAGCCGCTATTTTTTCTAAGGCAGGAACGATTGGTTTTAAATAATCTACGGTAGTATGCGTTCCAGTCCAACCAATAATTGGAACCGTAGGACGGGTGTGATCCGCGTGTAAGGCATGATAATCCATGTCAATGGTCGTGGGAATAACATCCACATGTGCATTATACCTTGATGCATACGAAGCTAAAAATTCATTTCCAACAGAAACTCGGTATGCCCAACGAATAATGAATTTTACTTTCCAATACGCTTTCAAGCGGTGAATGAACCGATGTTGTTTGCTATAATTTGGCAACCAAATGGCATCATCAAAATCATATACAATTCGTTTTCTTAACACCTTAGCAATCAGCCACTCAAAAATCGGAGGTCCGACCGGTGCCGCTTCGCGATGAATGAATACAAAATCCACAGAAATCAACCTTGCCAAGAGCATAACCCGTCGAATGAATCCCAGCAGGATTTGAAATGATTTGGCCAAAGGCTTATTCGACTGATAAAATATTTCCCAAGCGCTTGAACTTAAAAAGGGATAAGAGGTGGTATGAATGTGCTGAGTATCCAGCCACAAGAGATACTGCTCTACCCGAAAACGTTGCGAAGGGGCTTCACCCAAGGGATACGGACAAAGAATAGCCACCTTAATCATTGGGTAAGATTTTTGTATAAACCTGTTGATACGCAGCAATGCCCTGTTCAAGTCCTAAGGTGCGTATGGCATATGTTCGAATGGCATTTGAATCAAAGCGCATGCGTTGAAAATCCATTACCGAGGAAGGAATATCATCCCAGGAGTTAATGCAAATCCCGGCGAGACCTTCTTGGATTAGGGCCTGCGAATCCCCAATGCCTACATTGCTTATTACAGGTACTCCCATCGCCAAGGACTCGCCTAATTTAACCGGTGACGAGGCGCGTTTAGAAAACGCCGGCTCTATGAACTGAATGCTCGCTTGGGCCAGATTAAGAAATGAAGGCACCTCATGATGGGGTGCGCTGTGAATGATCACGCGGGAAGAAAACGATTGATTTGAATTAACTATTGTTGTTGCTGCAGTTGTATCTTTGGTGAGAATCAAAAAATACCACGTGGGATCAAGCGCAGATAAGGCATTAAAAAAAACAAGTTCTTGATCCAAGCGATACCACGTTCCCACGGAGCCCACATGAATTAATACCTTGCCCTCCTCCGGTATACCTAAGGAACGTTTTAGGTTCAATATTGGGTTCTCGGGTTGAAATAACTCCGAATCAACACAACAGGGAATAACGGTTGATTTATTCTCAAGGATACGTGAATCATAACGTTCAGATAGCGCCTTAATCCCGTCGTGTGTGAGGGAAACCAGGGCATCACTTTGCTGAATAAACTCCTTTTCCTTTCGGAGGAAGTAGCGGTATATCCATCGATACAGGAGTTTATGTTGCGGCCATAAGTTCCCATCAACCCGCTCATCTGCCCACAGGCCACGCATATCGAAAATTACCTTTCTACCTTGGTTAATGGACATGGCTACCAGCATGGGAAGGTAACTTCGGCAATGAATAATTGTGTGAGCGCTTGTGAGTGTCTTCTTCGCTGCACGTTTCATCCTCCAAAGATCATATACCGTTGAGAACACGGCCGGTTTCTTAGTATAGGAAAGCGGAATCCACTGGATATTTCTGCCTTCAATTTGTTGAAGAACGTGATGTTTATATTCAGATAAGGCCTCTTTTTTTTCAAAGGAAATGATAACGAAGCCCATCCCTTGTTGTTCCAGTCCGAGCAGATAGGGCAAGATTTGAGCTTGTCCCAAGGGGTCGGTTAATCCGTCGTAGGTTAAATAAAGGGCTTTCCCGTGGAGGTCCATGCCTCAAAAATAGGCAATATAACCGAAGTGGATTTTTCCGGAACGGGCATCAAAGGGATTATTTTTTTCAAGACCTAGCGCGTAGGCTAAGGAAAAAATACCGACGGTTGAACCAATATTTGCTCCAACCCCAAAGCCCATCGGCGTATCTTTTTGGTAGCTCTTGTTGCTTCTGTTTTCATAGATGGATTGATCGAAGAACGCAAAAACAGCCGAATTCTGGTCGAGTAAATAGCGCAGTTCCACTTGATTTACACTTTTAGTAGTGGCAAGAAATTGTTCTTCGTTAAAGCCTCGCTGGGTACTCAATCCACCAAATCGATAACACTCATTTGAAAAAATGGTAGGTGCCAAATAGGTATCAAAAGACACCTGATATCGGATGACCCACCGCTTGTGTATGGGAATAAAATGCTCCAGATTCATGGAAACTTTAGCATTGACAACCTTTCCCGATGAATCGTTCAACACACTCCGCTGCCCAATGAATCCATCCAATTGAAATGCAAGTCCTGACCGTGGATTGGGTAAATAATCCAATTTCTTATAGCTAACACCAAGTCCGTACATGGAATTTTTCAGGGAGGTCACATTCAAGAACTCTGCACTGCTGTTAGCCGCATACAATCGATTACTTCCGAAATAGGAAAACATCCCTTTAAGCTGCCAATGCCTACCCACTTGATATTGAATTCCAAGCGTTGATTTCAGTTCTAGAAAGGTAGAATCACGTTTATATAAATTTAATTTCACTTCGGTTCCGAGTAAAGAATTAAAGAGGTAGGGATAGAGTAAGCGGAGATTAAGGAGTTGGGTCGCTGGTTTAATACTTCGCCAGTTGAAATCCAGTTGCTCCGCTCGACGCAGGGCATTGTTGAGTTTCAGCTGTAATTCACCGGTTAATCCAATTTTCTGGCTCACAGGATTCGGTTGTAAACCTAACACACCATTAACATTGGAAGATTTGGAGGCCTTCAAATACAGAAAAAGGGTCATGCCATCCTTCGAAAATACAAAATCCGAAGGTTTTATCGCATCAATAAAAGTCAACTGCTCAATGCGCGCATCGACGTCTTTGAGCTTATCTATGGAAAATAAATCGCCAGAACGAATTCCGATAATTTGTTGAATAGGTTTCAAGGCAATGGAGGAATCTCCTTTAATTACAATTTCTTTCCATTGCATTCTGCGTCCTTTAATCAAGGAGACCTGTAATGAAATCAATCCCTTGGAAAATCCCAAGGAATCAAAGTCGTATTCGGCAAAGGGGTATCCATTATTTTGAAAGGTACGAATGACTTGTTCTAATGCTGAGGCATAAGCACTGGGGGATTTAAACAAAAATGCATCAGCGACACGCACTGCTGAACGCGCGTATTCCTCAAACCAAGGAACAAGCTCCGGGGAAAGTGAAAGTTGAACCCCCTTAAATTTTTCACCGGTAATTACCTCGACCCTAATATTCGGTGCTGCTTTGAGCGAATCAACATGGAGTGTGGCCGTATAATACCCGAGTTCTGTTAAATACAAGGACGCTTGATTTAATTCCATGGCTAGGAATTGACGTGATGAAAGGGTATGAGGTTTTTTAAAAAACGCAGAAGAAGAAGCGTCCGAAGGGACTGAAAATAAATAGCTTACACTCATATTTTGGGCAAAAAACCCTAAAACAACGAGCAGGCTACTCAGTAAAACTACATACTTCATTCTACGTGTAACACTTTATTTGAATATTAAATTATCAACATTCGAGCAACCTTTTCACAAATTTTGTAACTTTATATCGTCAAGACTCGTTAGAGGAAACACAAACAACAAAAACACACAATTATGAAAACGAAGGTAAATGTTTTAATTCTATTGGCTGTTGTTGCATCCGTGATTTTATCATCGTGTGGTGCTTCAAGAAAAGCTGGTTGCGATGCTTACGGGTCTACGAAGACAGAAATTCAATCAAACGATTTAGCTTCAAAGTAAGATATACGCATTTTTTATCGCATTAAGCGCTGAAGGTACAAGGCCATTTCGGATTGTATGTTCAGCGCTTCTTTTTTTGCAGCCACGTCAAAATCCGTTCCTGTTCCTGCATAAATAATGGAGCGTGAGGCATTCACCAACAAGCCACATTCTGAATTTGCGCCCGCATTAAATACGTCTTCTAAGGAGCCGCCTTGTGCCCCAACCCCAGGAACCAATAGGAAATGTTCCGGCGCAATCCGTCTGATATCCGCTAATTGCTCGGTACGTGTGGCACCCACAACAAACATTAAGTTTTCAGAAGTCCCCCACTCCATTACGGTAGAGATCACTTTGGCGTACAAGGGTTGTTCGTCTTGGTTTGCAAGGTACTGAAAATCATTTGCCCCTTCATTGGAGGTTAAACCAAGAACAATGGCCCACTTGCCATCAAACTGCAAAAACGGTTGAACGCTGTCTTTTCCCATATAGGGAGCTACGGTAACGGCATCGCAGGGAAGTGTTTCAAAAAACGTTTTCGCATAGGCCGTTGAGGTATTACCAATATCTCCACGTTTTGCATCGGCAATAATGAAACATTCTTTCGGAATGTAATTAATTGTTTTCTCTAGGCTTTTCCATCCGTTCACTCCTAACGCTTCATAAAATGCCGTATTGGGCTTATATGCTACGGCGTATTCCGCGGTTGCATCAATGATCCGTTTATTAAATTCAAAAATGGGGTCTTCGAATTCCAATACATGGGCTGGTATTTTTTCCATGACTGGATCTAAGCCCACACATAGAAAGGATTGTTTTGCGAAAATTTGATTTATGAGTTCGCTCCGTGTCATTATTCTTGACCTTTTAGTTTTTCAGCATTCTCCGCCATGCGCAGTGAATCAATAATTTCTTGAATGTCTCCATTCATAAACGAAGCCAGGTTATACATGGTTTTATTAATTCGGTGGTCTGTAATTCTCCCTTGCGGATAATTGTAGGTTCTGATTTTTGCGGAACGGTCCCCGGTGGAAACCAAGGTTTTTCGTTGCGCTGCACGTTCATTATGAATTCGATCCAATTCTGCTTGGTATAAGCGGGAACGTAATACTGAAATTGCTTGCTCTAAGTTTTTATGTTGAGAGCGCCCATCCTGACACTCCACTACCACTCCGGTAGGAATATGCGTTAAACGAATGGCCGATTCGGTTTTATTAATGTGCTGACCTCCTGCACCTGAAGCTCGAAAGGTATCTTTACGGACATCATTCATATCCAATTTAAAATCCACTTCTTCCGCTTCTGGAAGCACGGCAACGGTAATTGCTGATGTGTGAACTCGACCTTGTGATTCGGTTTCTGGAACGCGCTGTACGCGATGTACACCAGACTCAAACTTCATTGCACCATAAATTCCGGCCCCATTGATTTGAATTGTAATTTCTTTAAACCCTTTTGTTGTTCCTTCTGAAGAGTTAATTACTTCCGCTTGCCAACCCATTTCTTTAAAATACATGGTGTACATGCGGAAAATATCTTCTACAAAGATACAGGCCTCATCCCCTCCAGTTCCAGCACGCAGTTCCAAGATGGCATTTTTGTCATCTTCCGGATCTTTTGGAATCAGCATCATTTTTATTTCTTCTTCCAATACTGGACGTTCTTGCTCCAAGGCATCGATCTCTTCTTTAGCCATTTCGCGCATTTCAGGATCGGTTTCTTGTTCGAGCAATGCTTTACCAGAGCTTAAATTGGATAAGACATTTGAATAGCGTTTGTAATAGCTTTCTAGTTCTTCTAATTCGCGATATTCCTTGCTCAATTTAATAAAACGATCCATGTCAGAAATGATGTCCGGATCGGTAATCATTTTTCCGACTTCTATAAATCGAAAGTGGATGGCTTCAAGTTTGGAAAGTAAATCGCTCATGCATTAAATTGTGAGCAAAGGTAAGGAATTGAGGCTAAACTCAGGCTATTGTCCAGCATAGTGCATTCTAAAGTATACTTTCAAGGCTTCTCTTCGCAGGATTTGCCACGCTAAATTTTCAAAAAAATCTGTGGTGCTTGGGTCTAATACTTCGGATGTTTCCGGTAAATCAACACGGTATAAAAACTCAGGTAGCGAACCCGGTGCAAGTTCACTTAAGATGGTAACGAGGTGCTGATGCATTTCGGGAAGTTCTACACCTTGCACAGGCGAAATGACCAATCCAAGCGCATGGATGTCTTTTTCTAGTTGGGTCCAAACCGCCTGAAGCAATTCATGCATTGACAATTCGGTGCTTAAGGTAGCAAACTGCGGAACCAGTTGGTGTAAACTTGAGGGAGCCATGTGCTATTAAACGTTAAAAAAATGAAGGCCTTAAAAATTCTAGCTAACTTAAATAGAAAACAATAATACACACATCTTATGTTAGTAAAATTATATTCAAGCAGTGTCTTTGGAATCACTGCCACCACCATCACCGTTGAGGTAAATATCGATAACGGATTAAATTTTTATTTAGTGGGACTACCAGATAATGCCGTCAAAGAGAGCCAACAACGCATTCGAGCAAGTTTTAAAAACAACGGATTTCATTTCCCAGGAAAGGAAATCACCGTGAATTTAGCCCCAGCAGACATACGAAAGGAAGGCTCAGTCTTCGACTTACCGATTGCCCTTGGAATCCTTGCTGCGAGCAATCAGCTCACCCATGACAGCCTCAGTGATTACCTTATTGTTGGTGAACTTTCCTTGGATGGATCGCTTCAAGCCACGCGGGGCGTATTAGCCATTGCCTTGCAAGCACGAGAAGAGGGATTTAAAGGAATCATCGTTCCAGAAATTAACGCCTCTGAAGCTTCGGTTATAGAAGGTCTTGACGTATATGGCTTGTCTACCTTAACTCAGGTGGTGGACTTCTTGAACGACCCAAGTACTAGCACACCTGCAATCGCTCCGGCCATGGATGCACACGAACAAGCAAACTTTGAAATTCCGGTAGATTTTAAAGAAGTTAAAGGACAGTTTGCCGTGAAGCGCGCCTTCGAAATTGCGGCTGCGGGTGGACATAACATTATTCTGATCGGGCCTCCGGGATCTGGAAAATCCATGTTAGCCAAGCGCTTCCCTACCCTACTCCCGAGCATGAGTTTAGAAGAGGCCTTAGAAACCACCAAAATTCACAGTGTGGCGGGAAAGATTAAGCATACGGGAGGATTAATCAGACAACGTCCGTTTAGAAAGCCGCACCATACGATATCGGATATTGGATTGATCGGGGGCGGAAGTTACCCCCAACCCGGCGAAATATCCTTGGCGCATAATGGGGTCTTGTTTTTGGATGAGCTCCCCGAATATAAACGAACGGTGTTAGAGGTATTGAGACAGCCCTTGGAAGACCGAACGGTGAGTATTTCCCGTGCCAAATTCAGCATTGAATATCCAGCGGGGTTTATGTTGATTGCGGCCATGAATCCATGTCCGTGTGGGTATTTGAATCACCCCGAAAAAGGATGTTCTTGCGGGCCCGGTATGGTAGATCGTTATTTAAATAAAATCTCTGGACCCTTACTTGACCGAATTGATATGCACATTGAGGTGCAGCCGGTAAAATATGATGAATTAACAGGAACGATGCCGCAAGAGGATAGCCGCAGCATACGGGGAAGGGTTGAAACAGCGAGTAGCATTCAAAAGAAGCGCTACAAAAGCTCGATGGCGCACAACAATGCCCAAATGAGTCGGAGTGAAATTGAGGCGCATTGTATATTGGATGAGGGCTCGCGAGCTTTGCTAAAGCAAGCCATGGTGCACTTAGGCTTGTCTGCTAGAGCGTATGACCGCATCTTAAAGGTAGCACGAACCATTGCGGATTTGGAGGGCTCTTCGGACATTCAAACGCCACATGTAGCAGAAGCTATACAATACCGCAGCTTGGACAAAAGCCGATTGGGCGGGTGAGGAGTGGACAAATGCCTGTTGAATGTATTTTTTTCTAATAAGATTTTATAAAATTCAAATTAGGCCCAAACCCCGTTGGGAAATCCATATTAGTAATTCCATTCTTTGTTGACCAATAACTCCACTTACTTGTTTCGTAACCATATTCATCTTTAAACTTTATAAATACTTGATCATCATCAGAGGTCCAAGTAAAACTTAAACAACCTAAATCCATGTAATCACTCATGAAACACAATCTACCCGTCCCATTATCTTTTAACGAAACCCAATCACTTCCACTCGTGGATTCATACATACCTGACAAAGATTTATTAAATGTTTGAGCGCTAACAAAACCAGACATTATAAACATTGCTGCTAAAATTAAAATACCTTTCATTTTTTTATTTTTTTTATTTTATTCCTACTCTTTTCGATTTTCAGATTCCTCGGTTACTGATGATTAAGAATTTTCCATCAATCAATTGCATGTAGCCATCAACTAGATTCAATACATTAAACTTTTTTTAGATGCATTTTTCCAGCCTGCACGAGATTTTACATCGGTAAAGCAAATTTTAAGATCTGCCCTAGATGCTACATTCTCGAAATAAATACTTTTGTCAGCTCTTGATGAAACATTTTCAAAATACCATATCCCCTCATTACCGGTAGCTCTTGATGAAACATTTTCAATGTATACTAATAGGTCAGCTCTTGACTCTACAGTTTCAACATACACTTTCACATCAGCCCTTGATGACACATTCTCTGTATAAACTTTCTGTGCATTAAAATTCTCTAAAGACAATAACAACAACAAAAAACAATAATTTTTCATTACAATCATGTTAGACATTATTATTCTAATCAAATCTAAAATTTACCTAAATCCTTCAGAGTCGAGGAGCCTGCTTTGAATTTACCAGTATATGAATCAAGAATCCAATCAATACTCTTTTTTCCGTCTGTCCAAACAAACCATAATTTGCTATCTTTTTCGGATGTCAACCAAATACCTGTTTTAGAGGTGGAAGGGACAGACTTCATATTACTGATTGCATTACTCAAATCGCTTCCCATCATTAATATTACTTTTCCATTACTGTATATTGATATGAACATTGCTTGTCCTGCAGTATAAACTGGAGTCCCATATGAATCACCTATTACAAAAACATGATTTGACACGGCATTTTCAACGGTCTGAGAATTTGCCTTATTAATTGCAAACACTAATATTACTAAAACTAGAAATTTTTTCATTTTTTTAATTATTAATTATCGTTATACATTTTTCGATACAAATTTAGGGCCCTAATCTAAAAATATTGGTTCTAAAAAAGGTTTTATTGTCCTTAATAAAATTATTTTG
>Ga0247843_1002650_pt1 | contig 31732 bp, 29 predicted proteins | sample LaCruzMarch2017__FD_192420 | JGI IMG/M metagenome (GOLD analysis project Ga0247843, IMG submission 192420) | Freshwater microbial communities from meromictic Lake La Cruz, Castile-La Mancha, Spain - LaCruzMarch2017_8m | ecosystem: Environmental > Aquatic > Freshwater > Lake | place: Spain... | reverse complement strand
CGAATCGAATCAAGTATTGTTTGGTAATGAGGAACGCAATCAGAACTGGAAGTGTAAAAGTTCAGCAGATTCCAAGTCATAATTGAAACGGTCTCTTGACCGTACAGATTTACAACTGACAGCAGAAAAACCAATAAATAGCTACAAAAACGCATTATGCAAAGATGCACGGAGGTAGGGCGTTCTTGATATAGCTCATCTTATAGATTCCTAACTTCCGAATTTAACATAAACAGAGTATTTGCTGGAGTGCAGGCAAATAGCCACATTACGAATTACCTACAGATTGCATCTCCGCCCACCGCTTTGCCATTTCCTCAGCAGCCTGCTCTTCATCAATGCGGATATACCGCAGAAACGCCTTCTCTGTGGTGTGACCACTAATCTTCCGAATGAGGAAAGTCGGCATACCCTTCAAGAACTGGTTGGTGCAAAATGACCTTCGGCAAGTGTGAGAGGAGATAACCTCATACTTTGGAGCAGCGCACTCTTCTTGACGGTTCCCACGTTTCTCAATCCATGTCAATGTGCTGTTCATTCCAGCCAATTGGCACACTTCCTTTATCTGTCGATTGAAAACTTGGCCGCTTATAGCTCGTGGCAAACCGCCATCATTTCGTTCCATCACCCTTCTGAGTCTAACACTAATGGGTATAATCACCTTTTTTGATGTCTTGCTTGTTGGTTTTCGGATAAATCGATCAGAGAAATGTGTTTTATTTAGTTTGGCTAGGTCACCGTATCTCAGTCCGACCTCACAACCTGCCAGAAAGAGGTCGCGTGTCTGTGCCAAGGCTGGTCGTTCTGTTAGATCAAGATTCTCCAAAACATCAAGTTCTGATTCAGAAACATAAACGTTTTCACTTTCATGTGCCCCAAGTTTTATTGTTGAAGGGCTAACCTTTGAGATATATTTATTCCGTAGACAGAAATTGAGTAGTCCATTTAACCGCTTGAAATGTGCAACAACGGTACTTTGCATCAACCCCTTCTTTCCATCTACAAATACCTGTGTTTCCAAATATTTTTTGAACTCAATCTTAAAACTCTCGGTATCAAGGTCGGAAATAACCAACGGAACCCTTTTCCACTTCATGAAGCCCCTAAGATGATTTCGAAAAACCTTGTAATGTTTTATGCCAACGGGAGTAATTCTATGGCCTCCATCTTCTATCCACTTTTCCAAAATATCCTCAAGATTAAGTGTTGCTCCTTCATTTTGGGGACGTTCCGATTGCATGACCGAGGAGACATAACTTACTGATGGCACTTCTCCTGACATAACAGCTCTATCGGCCACTTCGTGAATTTTCCTTCGAAGATTATTAACTGTAAGATTGATGGCGCTATGTTCAGGATGCGTTTTACGCACTTCTCTCTTTTCCTGATTCCAATCTTCTGGACGAACTCGCCTTCCCGTGGGGAACAACTTTCTATTGTTTCGATTAAAGATGTATTCGATATAGATTTGTGATTCTTTATCGGAGTCGGGTCTTGATTTAAGGATTGGATTTACTCGGTGCATGGCAATTCTGTCTCACATGTGTCTCACAAATCTACGATAAGTTAAGATAATTTAAGCAAACCTATTTTTAATTCAACCATTAAATAATTGAAAAACAATAGATTAAACTAGTACAGGAAAAGATAGATAAAGTGTGTAGTGATTCAGCTTGTACCACTCCAAAAGCCCAGATACAACTATTGTATCTGGGCTTTTTTGTGCATTGAAAAGGGCTTAGTAAATCACCAATTGCTTGGTAAAACGTTCTTCTTTGTTGGTTTTTGAAGGATTGCGCGAAAGCTGGTATTCTCCGTTGCTCTGTGTTAATTATTCACTAAACAAAAAAAAGACCCCATCACTTGCGCGATGAGGTCTTTTGTTTAAAGGATTGTGGGCGATTAGTTGCGCATTACACGTTGCGTAGTGCGCTCTTCTCCGTTGTTCACTTCTATAAGGTAAAGGCCGCCTTTAAGGCTGCTCATATCGAAATGCACATTCACGCCATCAGAACCGTAGGCGCTAGTAAGTGCTTGCACAATGCGGCCACTCATGTCATACACCTTTATGGTAATGAGGTCGCCAGTGCCACCATTCACCATAAGGTTCATCATGTCGTTGGTTGGATTTGGAAAAGCAGTGAAGGCAAGGCTAGTCGACAATTCCATCGTGCTTTCGTCCTCACCATCCAAACGCCCTGTGCTTGTGTAAATGGTTTTCTGACGCTCACAACTAATCGAATAAGCAGTGTTGCTTGCCGCGCCATTGTAGCCATACACTTTCACGTAGTAGGTACCTGTGCTATTTGTGTTGTAATACACACCTTCGTTTGTAGTACCACCATTTTCGCTGCGACCAAGCAAGGTGCCTGCCGAGTTGTACAATTCCAAATCATAGTCGGCAGGAAGGTTGGTGAGACGCACACGCACTTTTTTCTGGCTGGTGCTGCTGCTAAACTTAAACCAATCTACATCGGCACCACAAATTTTCATGGCGCTGAAAGTGGTGTTTACCGTTAGCGTTTTTGCCGTGGCAAACGTTTCGTTGGTTTCGTAGCTATCGTTGGTGCAAGTGGTGGTGGTAGTGCTAGAAGTGGTAAACGTAGCACTGCCAGAATAGGCGCTAATGCCCGAAGCACAATTGGCCCGTACCGACCATTCGTAGCCTGTGGCAGCACTTAGACCCGTAAGGTTAGCGCTTGTGCCCGTTACGTTGCCAGTGCTCCATGTGCCAGCAGCAACGCGATATTGCACATCATACGAAGTAGCACCCGAAACTGCCGACCACGATAATGTAGCACTGCTTGCAGTGATAGCCGAGGTAACCAATCCGCTTGGAACAGCACATGTCACCGGAGTGCCTGTGCCGCAACCTGCGCTAGTAAGCAAGCTTGCTCGCGCTCCGCCCGAAGCAAACAAGGCCGTAGCTCTTGCTTTTTGCCCAGCGGTAAACATGTACATGCATGCATCATCGGTATAGTCCATGTAGTTCATGGTTTGCTCTTGTGGAGCACCGCTGCATGTGCTGTAATGTGGAACAGATGGGCAACCGTAGTTGGCCGTATTGTGAGTTGGAGTATCGTTTACCAAGTCGCTGCCGCAAGTAGCATCGCCCCAAATGTGGCGAAGGTTAAGCCAATGGCCTACTTCGTGGGTGGCAGTGCGGCCTTTGTTGAAGGGAGCAGCGGCAGTACCTGTGTTGCCAAAAGCTGTGTAGTTGCACACTACACCATCTGTAGCTGCAGCACCGCCAGGAAACTGTGCATAGCCCAATAGACTGCTGCCCAAATCGCATACCCAAAGGTTGAGGTAGCTACCAGCAGGCCAAGCGTTAGAACCACCATTGGCGGTGTATTTCACTGCATTATTGCTCGAGAATGAGGTTACAGTGGTGCTTTTGCGCACAATGCCCGTGGTGGCTGCACCATTGGGGTCTACTGTGGCAAGGCAAAACTGAATTTCTACGTCAGACGCCACGCCAGCAAATGCAGCGGGAATAAGGCTAGCATCGGCATTTAACTTACGGAAGTCGGCATTGAGTATGGCTATTTGCGATTGAATTTGGGCATCGCTAATGTTTTCTGCAGTGGTGTTGTACACCACATGCACTACCACTGGAATGGTAACCACGGCCCGTTGGCTGAGGTGGCCACCTTCATCTATAAACCGTTGGGTAAAATCTTCAATACGGCTTTGGTTTTCTTCAAAGTTTGGGTCTTCTGCTTTCAGCATTTCGTGGTATTCAACCACACCACATTGGCGCTGGGCATAGGTTTGGTTGGCAAAGGCCAATGAAAGCAAACCGAAGGATAACGTTAGTAATTTCTTCTTCATTCTCTTTGTTTTTTAGTTAAAGCGGTGGCAAATGTATTGGTGGGGTTTCCTTTAGAATTAGCCATAGGGTGACGTTCTACACAAATGGATGGGTAAAAGTTTAAGGTGTAAGTTACTATTCGACTAATGCAGCGAAACGGCATACAAATCGCGAATAGACTTGCCCGAAGCTCTACTGCTGGCCCAGAGGCGCAGTTCTTCGGCACCCAGAATTTTTTGTTGTTCATACTGCTGCAACTCGGTGCACAGGCTCTGCAGCTGGGATTTGCCCTCGGCTGAGTGGAAGGTGGTGTGGTATTTCTTGAGCCACGTATATATCGTTTCTTCCATAGGGTAGGAGGGATGGTTGGCGTTGAAAAACCGTTTGCTATTGCGCAGGAATGGGGCAAATCTATCGTCTTTGTCCAGTTCTAACAGCAGGAAAAGCCGCCAAATGCGGGCAAGGCCCTGCAGGTCGAGGCGGCTATGCAAATCGCCCAAGTCGCGTATTTGGATAAAGTAGTTTTTGGCCAATTGCACATGGCCTGCCAGCAGGTGGCATACGCCCATATTGTAGAGCAGCGCGAGTTTTTTGCTTTCGGTCATCAGTTTTCCAAACGCTTTGATGCCATTCAGCAATTTGTCTTCGCGGGCAATGGCCAGTTCGAGCTGGTTGGTATTGAGATAATAAAGTTGGTATTGAAGTTCTATAGCGCAAAAAGTCATCATTTCGGATCTGCGGCCCGCTGTGGGCACTTGTTCCATTTTGCGCAGCAGGGTAGGCACTTGCTCGGTTTGGCCCCTTAGCAGTAGTTGCCCCAGGTAGTTAGATATTGCCTCGCAGTAGTTATGGGGCAAATGCGCTATGTAGGCCGGATTCGATTCCCAAAGGTTGAGCAGCAACTCAAAGTATTTTGCGGTATCGGCATTGTTGCCAATGCTAGAATAATAGAACGCCCAGCTGTAGGCAAACTTTATTTGGGCTGGCAGCGACATGGCCAGTTTCATATCGGCCATCAAGGGGTTGGCGATGAGTTGGTCCACGGCTTGACGCACATTTTTGCGGTCGGCCACCCGAAATCGCATGTTATAGTCGCCCAGCCTATCGTTAATAAGGGTGTATTGAATGAGGTTTTGCACCTTTTGGCCCACCATGTCGAGGCAATATTCGTTGTGGTTTATGGCGTTTTCTATAGGCTTGCGCGGCATAGATTTAAACACGGTGCGCAGGTGTTCGCGCAGGGCCAATTCGGTAATCACATCTTCACTGGTTATGGCCAGGGCTATGCCTTCTTGGGCGGATTGCACAGCCTCTTCAAGCAGGCCAAGGCTAAGCAACAACCGCGATTCTTCGAAGCAATCTGTCGGGCTATTTGTGTTTTCCCTGCGCCTGCGGTGGTCTAGCACGGTGGCAAGCAGGGCTTTGTACATGCGGTTTTTTTCGATGCTTATCACGGCCAAATAGTCGGGCTCAAAAATGGCACTGTTGATTTTTGTTTCGCTCTGCGATTTTTGATTCAATAAGGCCGTAAACAATACGGTGCGTTGGGCTTGCCATTTCCCTTCATTTAGAAAACTGCTCTCCTTGCAGCTCACCAGTTCTCCTTTATCAAGAGAATGAATAAATCGATGTAGAAAGTCCGATTTCATTGGGTTTAGATGTTTTTTAAGCCTGAACGACCCCCTCTGATTCTCTGTAAGAATTCAAAAAAGATTGTCAAAAAGTCTCATTTCGACCATTTTACTTTGACGTCTACAAAGCAAATGCAAAATATGCCAACTTACACATTTACCCCTTCAAGTTCTTATGATCTGGCCACCCACAAGGTGAGTTTTACAGCAACGCGGCTTCGGGTGATGCTGACCACCACCGACCACTATGTGTTTAACCAAGACTACACAAACGGTATAGCCTTTCATTGCAGCGGCAACAACTTTCAGGTGGGCACCCTCATGGCCATAAAGGTGTTTGTGAAGCAGGTAGACTTCGAATATGCCAACGCCAAGCTGTGGGTGGAAGAGGTGAACAACGCCAACCAATTTGTGGGTGCAAACGACCTTACCGACTCCGCCATTTTCAATGTCTACAACCTCAATCAATGCCCGGTGGAAATAAGCAAAAACGCCATGTTGACCCAAATAAAATGCCCCTGCGACAGCGGCCCCTGCGCCAACGAATGCTATAGGTACGGCCGTGCAGAAGGATATGAAGAAACGGAATGAAGCTAAGAGATGAAGAACTGAAGGAATGAAATGATGAAGTAGAGCAACGAAAGTACCTGAGTTGAATGCGAATAAAACCGGCCACCGCCATGAGAGTTGATGTTTTGGCGAGTGTTAATGATCTGAAATGGTGGTCGGACTTTTTAATGAAGAGTGATGAGTGATGAGTGACGAGTGATGAGTGACGAGTGAAGCATATCGCCTAAACCAACAACCTAATTTCTAATTCGTAATTCCTAATTCGTAATTCCAAAAAAATGAACCCACGCAACAAACGCCCCACCGCATCTGACCTTATCCCCACAGGAAAGGCCATCAAAGAGATGAGCTATGAGGAGATGGAGGTTTTTTATTCCCAGAGAAAAGAACGCGTTCAAACACAAACAGCGGAACAACAATCTGAAAAAGGTTCTAATGTGTGGCCAGATTCCATCCGCACCTACCGTAATGAATTGTAAGGCCACGAACGTGTTCAATTTTATATACCTCAATTACACCAAGAGATAATTACCATGGCACGGCAACGTAACGCTTATTTGGGATTCCGTTTGGAATCTGACAAGTCGGGCAAAGCCCATTTGGATTTCCTTTTAGCTATTGACAGGTCGGTCAAAGCCCATTTGAATTTCCTTTTAACCTCTGACAGGTCGGACAAAGCCCATTTGGATTTCCCTTTGGCCACTGACAGGTCGGACAAAGCCCATTTGGATTTCCTTTTATCCTCTGACAGGTCGGGCAAAGCCCATTTGGATTTCCTTTTAGCTTTTGACAGGTCGGACAAAGCCCATTTGGATTTCCCTTTGGCCTCTGACAGGTCGGGCAAAGCCCATTTGGATTTCCTTTTATCCTCTGACAGGTCGGGCAAAGCCCATTTGGATTTCCGTTTGGCCTCTGACAGGTCGGGCAAAGCCCATTTGGATTTCCTTATAGCCTCTGACAGGATTAAACATTGCCACTCTCCACCGCCAAACCTGTTGTAAACATTGATGTTTTTAATCCTTTTCAATCTTTATAACTTTTAATCTTTCCAATCATGCCTAGCAGAAGACTCCCAAGAACCAACCTTGCCCGCCTAAGCGCAATGCGCTCGTGCAAAGAATTGAACGATATCACTCCGCCAGCTGATAGTCCGCTTACCCCGGGCACAGCCACCAATCTGGGCACAGGATATCCTATTTATCTCAACGCGCTAAATGCAAGCAGCAGTGCCAAAACCAACCAAACCCAGCAATCGGCCTTAGTGGTGCCGCTGCGCGATAGCGCACGCTTGTGGGTAGGGCATGGGTTTCAAGCGCTCATCAATGCATGTCAGCGTGGATCGTTTCCCAACTCCGTAAAAAACCTCTATGGCCTTGCGCTCGATGCCAAGGCTATGCCCGATATGGGCACTGAACAGGCCATTTTAGATGCCGCATTGGCTTACGAAACTGGCGAAACGGCTCGTACACTTGCAGGTGGCGCGGCTATTACGTTTCCATCGCTGATGGATATAACAGGTGCTGTCACTGCATTTCGCAATGCCAACTTGCAGCAGTCTGTGCTCAAAAACGCGTACGACACCGCCCAAGAGGCCGTGAATGCGCTAAACCCAGATGCCGACAAACTTATACTTCGCATGTGGAATGAGATAGAAACTGCATTTGACACAGGCGACAAACCCAGCATGAGGCGCAGAGCTCGCGAATTTGGTGTGGTATATATTCCTAGTCCGGGCGAAACGCCAAGTGCCGATGATTATTCGGTGATAGGCGCTGCCACCGATAGCACTACAAGCTTGCCGTTGGCAAATGTGGTGGTAGAGCTGGTAGGCACTGGCCTAAGCTACACTTCAGATGCCGATGGCAAGTTTTACCTGCCCCCCATTGCACCGGGCAGCTACACCCTAAGCGCATCGCTTGCAGGGTATTTGCCCTTTACGCAAGCCGTGGTAGTAGTAGCTGGCCAAGTGTTGCAAGTGGGCGTGGTACTTATGCCAACTTCTCCACCACCAACACCATAATGCGATTTAAAAGGCGCAGCTTTTCGTGAGCTGCGCCTTTTTTTTTTATACCATCCCATCGCCCCGCACCACCGTATGCTATGCACCACTGTATGCATGCAAAAGCGCAATATGTTCGAAACTTATGGTAGCGGATGGAGGAATGAACGGGAAGGGATGGTAGGTTTGGGGGAGTCGATACCTGACTGCGGTAATTTAAAAGGTGCAATTGGACTGTGAAAATTCAAACTATCTATTTTAGTAATACACCTAGAGGAATCAATTAAAACATGAAATTAACTTCCATGTCTATTTGCCGAGTCACTTTAGTACTGATGGCTGTTTGGTGTGTGCGCCCAGTATACAGTCAGAATTTTTCGGGGAGTAGCAATCCCAGCACCACGATACAACTCAATACCATCACCACCGCAGTACCCTTTTTAATGATTTCAGGCAATGCCCGCCAAATGGGCATGGGCGACCTCGGGGTGGTCTCTTCCGACCAGTTTGTCGAAATAGCCTTCACTTCCAATGCCGCCCTATTGGCCACAGGCCGCAGATATGTGCATGCCGAAACTAACTACACCCCTTGGCTCAGGGTGCTAGCTCAAGACATTAATCTTTTGACGAACAGCGTGGCGTGGGGCATTGATGAAACACATGCCGTTGGCATTTATATGAAGTATTTCTCGCTTGGAGATATAACGTTTACTAACGTAGATGGAAACACCATTGGTAATTTTAATCCAAGGGAATTTATGGTGCAGGGCAACTATGCCGCGCAGGTGGGCAAGGGATTTTCCATAGGTACATCGCTCAAATACGTCAATTCTAATCTCACAGGCGGCATCAATATTGGGGGTACAGACACCAAGCCCGGCCAATCTGTAGCAGGCGATTTGGGGTTAAACTACCGAGGATTGAAACGGCTCTCCGAGACGTACGTGCTGGGCTACAGCGCTGGGCTGGGGCTCAACAACCTTGGTAGCAAGATGGGCTACACTAACCGGAACGAGTCCGATTTTCTGCCTATGAATATGCAGCTGGGCGTGATGCTCAATTTGGGGGTGCAACTAGGCAAGTTTAGAATAGAGAACGACCTTGGTTATCAGATAACTAAGCTACTAGTGCCCACTCCACCACAATATCTCAAGGTGGCAAACAGTCAAGTAGATTCGTTGGACATTAACGGAAGCAGAATAATTACAGCGGGCAAAGACCCCAATGTGAGTGTGCCTGCGGCTATATTTCAATCTTTTGCTGATGCTCCTGGGGGCTCTCTTGAAGAATGGAATGAAGTGATGCACCATGTGGGTCATGAATTGAGAATGGTTATCAACGAACGATTTTCGTGGCATTTGCGCGAAGGCTACTTCTATGAACATGAAACCAAAGGAAACCGACAGTTTCTCTCTCTCGGTGGAGGAATTGGGTGGATGGGCTTTAGGTTAGACCTTGCGTATTGGGTCACATTGCAAGAAAGGAGTCCATTGGAGAAGACCATATCTGTTAGCCTAACCTACCGTGCCCGATTGGGAAAGATAAAAAAGATGCGTTTCCCAAAAATAGACCCATCCGATGAAAAACTCGAACTTACCGAAGCGCTATTTGATGGGGAAAAGAAAGAGATAGATAAAAAGTGAGTAACCCTCCACCCACTCAAACCTTCCGCCATTGTGTCAGGGCAAAACCTAAGGCATGGTGGTTGAGAAGTAATCGGCCATGAAACGCATAAAGGGTTATATCCAATCGTTCCGTTCGTTGAAGCATTGGATGTTTATGGTGTTGTTGGCCTTTATGCTCGGCCTATCCAATGTAATGCTGCAAGAAACCCGCATGGCAGGAGACAGCGCCACACGGATTGAACAGGATGCCGAAGACCCAGATGAGGAGCCACTGACGTAGCCCCGAAGCCTGAGGGTAATCGCTAGCCTTCATGCTTCTACTACATTTGCGCCCTCAAAACCTTTATATCACTGCCCATGCGCTTCGTTTTAATTGCTTGCATTTGTACGATGGTTTCCTGCACTGATGCAGCCGATTCGAATGCCAAATACATGGAAGCTACAGATTGCACGGGCACTAGCCCTACCTACACCACCCATGTGGCGCCCATACTTAATGCCCGGTGTGCTACTTCGGGTTGCCACACGGCAATTTCCCCTTCGCATGGCCTCAATTTGCAGGGGTATCAAATCGTGAAAAGCACCTTCGACCAACACAAACTCCTCTGCTCCATAAACCACGGCAGCGAGTGCAATGCTATGCCGCAAGGTTCTGGAAAGCTATCCGAATCCGACATTTTGACCATTACCTGCTGGGCCAAAAATGGGTTTCCGCAATAGGCTGCGGTAATTGGGAGCTACAGTAGGGGAGGTGGTAAAGTTTGGGCAAGGCAAACCCATTTCCATGCGCCATGCACCATAGTGGCAGATGTATGCTAATGCCACCGTTTTGAAGAAACTATGTAGCTCATCCATTTCCTACTTTTGCCGCTCATTTAAGCCTTTTACACACCATGCGTCTAGTATTTGTTGCCCTAGTTAGTGCCTCTCTATTTTTCTCGTGCAATCAACCGCCCGTTGCCGAAAGCACCGATGCTGCCCTTGCCGATTCGCTTGCTGGCTGGTATGGCGAAGAGTTTGCCATTGCCGATGTTATTCCTGCTGGGCAGTTGAATGCCATTCCTACCGATTCGTTGAAGAATGAGGTGGTGATAGAGTCAGAAATATTGGAATGCTGTCGCAAAAAAGGCTGCTGGATGAAAGTAGATATGGGCAACGGCAAGTCGATGCGCGTTTCCTTTAAAGACTACGGATTTTTTGTGCCACTTAATGCCGATGGCCGCATAGCAACTATGAAAGGTTTCGCTACTGTTGACACCGTTGATGTAGAAATGCTGCGCCACTTTGCCGAAGATGCGGGCAAATCGCAAGCAGAGATTGATGCCATTGCCGAACCCGAATACGAGATCACCTTCGAAGCTACAGGCGTTTTAATTAAGTAATCCAACCATACCAAAAAGAAAAGGGCGGGTTCCACCATGGAACCCGCCCTTTTTTTATGCTAGAGGAAAGTTATTACCCTTTCAATAGTTCGTCAATAATATTCTCTACAGTAATGCCCTCGGCTTCGGCTTTGTAGTTTTTTACAATGCGATGGCGAAGAATAGGATAAGCCACAGCGCGCACATCCTCAATATCGGGCGAAAACTTGCCGTGCAAAGCTGCATGACATTTGGCACCTATTACCAAATATTGCGAAGCGCGCGGACCAGCACCCCAGTTTACATATTCGTTCACCTTAGCGGTACTCATGGCGGTGTTTGGTCGCGATGATGCTGCCAGTTTCACGGCATATTCATACACATTATCTGCCACAGGCACCTTGCGAATCAACTGCTGAAAACCAACAATCTCCTCAGCCGATAGTACAGGATTCAGGTCTAATTTAGCATCAGTAGTGGTTCGTTTCACTACGTTTAGTTCTTCGGCAAAGGTTGGGTAATCGAGCCAAACGTTGAACATAAACCGGTCAAGTTGCGCCTCGGGTAGGGGATAGGTGCCTTCTTGTTCAATTGGGTTTTGCGTGGCCAACACAAAGAAGGGATTGCCTAATGCATAGCGTTTTCCGCCTGTGGTGATGGCGCGTTCTTGCATGGCTTCAAGCAATGCTGCCTGTGTTTTGGGGGGAGTACGGTTTATTTCGTCTGCCAAAATAATGTTGGCAAACAATGGGCCTTTGATAAACTTGAAGCTGCGGTTCTCGTCCAATATCTCGGTGCCAATAATGTCCGATGGCATAAGGTCGGGCGTAAACTGAATGCGGCTAAACTCTAACCCCAAAGCTTGCGCAATGCTGTTTACCAGCAATGTTTTTGCTAAGCCAGGCACACCAACAAGCAAGCAATGCCCGTTGCTAAATATGCTTATAAGCACATCGCGCACCACTTTATCTTGGCCCACTATGGTCTTTCCAATCTCGGCAGTCAGCGTTTTATAGGCCGCTTGTAGGGCCTCCATGCCCTCTACATCACTTTTATATCCTGTCATTGTTCCTCTTGTATTTTATTGTGCCACTGATGAATGAAATGACAGTCTTTGAAATCGTCATGAATGTTCACATAGGTTTTTGCAACCTTGCTATTGATCCATTGCTCGATCACAATGTTTTGCTTGTTAACCAACGCAGCTGCTTGTATCTTTTGGTAGTCGTCCTGTAGGTTGGCCACGTGCGGTTCGGTACGCGATTTAAGGTAATACAAGTTGTACGATTCCTTTCCATCTGCAGATTGCGATTTTACAGGTCGCGATATATCTCCAGCCTTCAAATTGTCCACCGTTAAAAAGAGTTTCTGATCAATAGAACTCAAGTCTTCCATATCAAATTTCGATGAAGATGTTTGGGGATTGTACATCATACCACCGTTGATTTTGCTCTCTTCATCGTCCGAATACTTTTCGGCCACAGCGGCAAACGTTATCTTCTCTTCTTTAATTAAGGTGTACATGCTATCTAAAAACAAGCGGGCACGTTCCATATCTAAAATGGAAGTTTTGGGTTTGATGAGAATGTGGCGCACATTTACTTCTTCGCCCCTTCGCTCTATCATTTGCATAAAATGAAAACCAAAAGCGCTTTCAAATACTGGGGAAACAGAGTCTTCTTCTAACCGAAATGCAATGGCGTCAAACTCAGGAACCATCATGCCTCGCTTGAAGAAACCAAGTTCACCTCCTTTTTTAGACGAGCCTGGGTCTTCAGAATACAAAATGGCTAGTGCTCTAAAACCTTCGCCTTTCCTCACACGCTCGCGCAATTCCAATGACTTGGCTTTGGCTTCTGCCTTTTGTTCGGGTGTCACTTCTGGGCGTTTCATAATGCGTCCCAATTCCAATTCAGCATTGATGCGTGGCAAGCTATCCTTTGGGATATTCATAAAATAGGTACGCACCTCAGCAGGGGTTACCTTCACATCGCCCGAAATTTTCTTTTGCATCTGCTGGGTAAGCAGTTGGTTTTTAATCAACCCACGAAACTCCTCTTTGATTTCAAGGATAGACTTCTCGTAGTATTCCTCCAATTTTTCTTGCGAACCCAACTGAGAAATAAAATAACTCAGCCTTCTGTTCATTTCATCTTCCACCTCTGTTTCGCCCACTTCCAAGCTGTCTACTTTCGATTGGTGCAACAGTAGATTGCCATAAAGCAATTCCTCCAAAATGATGCATTTGCTATCGTCATTGGGTTCGTAGCCATTCGATAGCATTTGCAAATACTGCGTTTCTAGCTCAGATTGTAGGGTAATATTTCCACCCACAACAGCAATAACCCGATCTATAGCCTTGCGCTGGGCCAACGCTTGTGGCACTGCGTTTAACAAAAGCCCTAGGATGAGCAAAGTAATTTTCGATGTATGCTTCAACATAGGAGTTAGTCGGTTATCAGCTTAAATTGATTCTTGTTCAACGCTTCGTTAAAGATGTCTTTCTCCAACTTCTTCACTAGTTCTAGCTTGCGTTTGTTCAATATAATGTTGGCAATATTGCTGCGGATATAGTCAACAGGCGCAGGTGTGTTTTTCTGCTTAAGCTCCTTCACATACACAAAGTAATGTGCGCTCGAATCTTGAAATTCCACAAAACCTTGACTTCTGAAATTGTCATTCGACATGCGGGATTCCACAGGAAATTGCTTCACCAAATTATTGAGCGGTATCCATTGATTTTCGTTTAAGTGCATGGCCAAGGCATGTTGCATTGCCAAGTCTTCCAATACAGTTCGTAATTCTTCGTCCGAAGAGCGCATCCATTTCCCCACGTTATTGATGCCGTTTGTTTGCTTTCCAAACTTCACAAATAGTGCGCGAACAATATCTTCTTGCAGTTCAAAATCGCCTTTGTTGGATTCGAAATAGGCATCAATTTCAGCACTGGTAACGGTAGTATCCATATGCTGGCGCACCCATTCGGTCTGATACAAATAGATGATTAACGACCTTCGATATTCATCCAACTGCTTCTTTACATTCTTTTGTTCGTCACTCAAATTGAGTTCAGCACGGTCTAGCAACAATCGCTGCGTTGCCCATTGCTGAATGAAATTATTGGCAAACAACAAACTGTCTTCTTTGCTCAAACCTGTTGGCATCGCCTCTAAAAGTTCGTCCAAATGCAGCACATGGTCTTTGGCTGTAGCAATAGGTTTTCGCTCGGTTTCCTTTTCAAAGAAACCGCATCCTGCAACCAAGGGAAGCAGAACAAACAGAAGAGCATTTATCCTTCTGCTTTTCGAGATCATTTTATTTTGCTCAGCAGCGTATCGTCTGCTTTATACTTGTATTTGGAGCGCAATTCTTTAATCCACTCCTGCTCCAAGTATTGCTGATATTCAGCTGTAACTAATCCTCTAGCTTCCTTCAGTGTCTTAGTAGTTGGGGCAAGCACTTCTTTTACCACCACAATCACTTGATTTTCTCCCACTTTAAATGGGCCTTGAACACCTTTTTCCCAAGCCACATTTTTTAATACTTCCTCATCTTCCATTTGATATTTTCCTGCCTCAGCACGAAGATTTAGTTTGGAATTCACATTGTAGGCTTTTACAATCGCTTCGTTGTCGACTTCGCCTTTCTTGAATTTCTTTTTCAATTCGTCCAACAACGGTTGAAGAATAGAGTCCTTTTGAACATGATAGATTTCAGCGTCCAATCTTTTCTCCCACATGAATTTGTCTTTACTTTTCTCGTAGAAAGCTTGCAGCCCAACAGTGTCTTTTACTGCTTTCGACCACACTTTTTGATCGGTCAAATCAAATAAAAGAATACCATCGCGGTATTCCTTAAGCAATGCTTTGTATTCAGGATATTTCTTTTCCAATTGCGATTCTTCGTACGCTAGAACACTTTCTTCTACAAACTGAGCGTAGAATCCATTGAGCAACACGCGTAAATCCTCAGGCTTTCTACGGGTTTGTTGTTTGCCTACAAACTGAGCCAAATCAAATTGCGTATAAGATTTATTGCCCAATGTCATTACTGTTTTAGCAAGTGCTTTGGCAGTATCAGCATTCCATTTGCCTTCTAAAACGCGTGCGTCCAAAAACATAGCAAGTTCATCTACTGGGGCTGTAAATTCTTTGAATCCAGCTTCTTTCTTCACTCTGTCAATTACTACGGTACGTGTAAGCTGAGAGCGGCTGTCTTTGCTCACTTTGGCGGTAAGGTCGTCTTTGGTAGCCTCAAAAGTTGGAACTGGAATACGTTGCAACAATTTGATGATGTGCCAGCCGTATTCTGTTTCAATTGGTTCAGATACGTCTCCAATTTCTTTCAAGGCGAAAGCGGCTTTTTCAAATGCAGCTACCATGCGGCCTGATCCAAATTGTGGCAATTCGCCACCTTTAATAGACGAACCTTTGTCCTCCGAATACTTGGTGGCCAATTCTTCAAAAGTGCTTAGACCTTTGGCCAAAATTCCTTTCACTTCCAAGGCTTTTTCTTTGGCCTTAGCAACATCTTCTGCTGTTGCTTCTTTACCTGTTTTAAGCATAATGTGCGCTACCTTAAGTTCGCCCAACGCATCACGCTTGCCATTTATTTTCAAAATGTGATAACCAAAACGCGTTCTTACCGGTAGGCTAATTTGTCCAACTGGCGTGGTAAAAGCTGCTGTCTCGAAGGGATACACCATGCGCATGGCTGAGAACCATCCTAAGTTGCCACCATTTTCGGCAGCTGATGGATCTTCAGAATTCTTTCTTGCTAATGCTTCAAAGTCTCCTTTCAAAGCAGCATTGCGCAATTCCACAATGCGATTGTAAACCGCCAAGGTGTCTTTTGGTAACGCATCAGGACCAACTTTTAAGAGAATATGGCTTGCGCTCACATCTTGTTTCATACGTTCGTAAGCTTCTTTAATCAATGCTTCCGATACGTTTTTGTCAGTTAAATAGGGCTTAGCCAATTGTTTTTGGTAGCCTTTTAGCTCTTCAATGAATTTTTTCAAAGTATCCAATCCCAACGCTTCGGCTTCGCGCACTTTAAGACGGAAATTGATATACAACTCCAAGTATTCCTTTAGGTCTGCAGGGTCTACTGTTGCTTCGCGATTGTTCTTTCTATACACCGCCTCAAATTCTGAAAGGCTAACGTTTTGACCATCAACAGTGAGAAGAACTGGGTCTTTTTCTTGTGCGAAAGAAGCAGTTGCACCAAAAAGAATTGAGCAAATGGAAACGACTGTTAAAAATTGTACTCTCATAGTAAGCTTAGGTTTTTGAAGTGTGCAAAAGTAAGATTCCTGAACTGGAAAAAATAGGCACCAAAAAGCGCCAAAAAGTGGTTCTAAAAATGAGTGAAATCAATGCTGAAAAACGCCAGTAAAGGCTATGGACTATAATTTGGAGCCTCGCTTGTTATGGTGATTCCGTGCGGATGGCTTTCGCGAATACCAGCGCTGGAAATACGAATGAATTTTGCTTTTTGTAGGTCGGCAACGGTATACGAACCGCAATAGCCCATACCAGCCCGCAGCCCTCCAGTAATCTGATAAATCACCTCGTGCAATGTGCCTTTGTAGGGCACACGGCCTACAATGCCTTCGGGTACAAGTTTCTTCACATCATCTTCCGAATCTTGGAAATAGCGGTCTTTCGAACCTTTCTGCATGGCTTCTAAAGAACCCATGCCGCGGTATGTTTTGAATTTTCTGCCTTCAAGAATTACGGTATGTCCAGGAGATTCTTCTGTTCCTGCAAACATGCTGCCTGCCATTATGGTATCTGCCCCAGCGGCCAATGCTTTTACAATATCACCTGTAAAGCGTAAGCCACCATCTCCTATTACAGGAACACCAGAGCCTTTTATGGCTTTTGCCACTTCCAATATAGCAGACAGTTGCGGCACGCCAACACCTGCAATAACCCGCGTGGTGCAAATTGAGCCTGGGCCAATGCCCACTTTTACGCCATCAGCTCCATTTTCAACGAGTAGTTTGGCAGCTGCTCCAGTAGCGATATTGCCAACTACAACTTGTAAGGTTGGAAATTTCGCTTTTACACTTCTTAGTGCTGTTATAACTCCTTTTGTATGCCCATGGGCAGTGTCAATTACAACCGCATCAACTCCCACAGCTTGCAAAGCGCTCACACGATCCAGCATGTCGCCCGTAATGCCCACTGCGGCAGCAACGCGAAGCCGACCAAACGAATCTTTACAGGCATTGGGACGAAGCCGTGTTTTAATTAAATCCTTGTAGGTGATGAGGCCAACGAGTTTAAAATTGGCATCTACCACCGGAAGTTTCTCAATTTTGAACTCTTGCAACGTGGCTTCTATCTTGGTCAAATCGGTGACATCCGTTGCGGTCACAAGATTTTTGGAGGTCATTACTTCGGCAATGGGCCGTGTCATGTCTTTCTCAAACCGCAAATCGCGATTGGTGACAATGCCCACTAAAGTCCGATTTTCATCCACCACAGGAATACCACCTATTCGAAATTCAGCCATCATTTTGAGGGCGTCCGATACCAACGAATTGGCCTCTAAGGTTACAGGATCTATAATCATCCCGCTTTCTGCCCGTTTCACTTTGCGCACTTCTTGCGCTTGGGCTTCAATAGACATATTCTTGTGAATCACACCTATGCCGCCTTCTTGAGCCATTGCAATTGCCATTGCGGCTTCGGTCACAGTGTCCATTGCTGCGGACACAATGGGTACTTTCAACTCTATTTCTCTTGTAAACCGACTGCTAATGTTTACATCCTTGGGCATCACCTCCGAATAGGCAGGCACCAAGAGTACATCATCGAATGTCAGTCCTTCACCATGGAATTTCTCTGGGTCGAGCGTCATTGCTATGAATTTCTGCTTGCGTAAAAATTCGTGCAAAGATAACTTTCCAAATGGAGGGAAAAAGGGGCGATTATGGTTTAAGAAGGATTGGATAAATCAAGCCAATTTTCCAAAGCCAATAGCGGCAATCTCAACCTAAGCAGCTTACATAAATTGACGTTAAAAAGTATTCGTTAGAGAAGTGTACGCTGAACGAAACCGACTTTTCAGAAACCAACCTAACAGGCGCAACATTCGATGGCTGCGACTTAAGTCGAGCGGTATTCGACCGAACCACACTCGATGCTGCAGATTTTCGCTTGGCTTCCAACTACATCATCGACCCCGAAAAGAATAGCCTCCGCAAAGCACGCTTCGCACAAGATGGCCTTATTGGTTTGTTGCAACGCTACGATATTCGGGTAGGGTAATTCGTTACCCATCGTTGATTAAAGAAAACTTTTTAGTACTTCCGTTATTTTCTCTGTCTCCACCAAAAATCCATCATGACCATACGGAGAATCTATTTCCGAAAAACGCGAGTTGGGTATGTGTTGCGCTAAAAAGCGCTGCTCGCTAACTGGGCAAAGAATATCCGAAGATATGCCAATAACGAGAGTAGGAGTAGAGATGTTTTGCAATATGGAAGTTATGGCTCCACGCCCACGGGCAATATTGTGGGTATCCATCGCTGTGCTCAATCGATGGTAACTGATAGCATTAAATCGAGCTACAAGTTTATTTCCTTGATGATTAAGATAAGATGAGGCGCGATGGTGAATGGGGTCATGATCCGTATCCGACTGTTGGGCTACAAAAGTTTCGTAATTGCGGTAAGTCAGCATACCTATAGCTCTAGCCGTTCGTAGTCCATTTACTCCAGCATCAGGTCGAGCTTCAATCCAAGTTGGGTCAGATTCTATCGCCATACGTTGCGCAGTGTGTATTCCAATTCCCCATGCCGATTCACGAGCACTGGTGGCCAAGATGCAAGCTTTTTGAAATAGAGTTGGGTCAATCACCATCCATTCCAAAAGTTGATAAGCACCCATGCTTCCCCCAATTCCTAATGCGATGGTGTGTATACCCAAATGGTGCTGCAACAAGCGATGCGCTTCCACCATATCGCGAATGGTTACAGTAGGAAACGTGTTATAAAACGGCTCACCTGTTGCTGCATTAACATGCATTGGACCCGTTGTTCCATAGCACGAACCCAAGATATTGGCGCAAATAATGAAATGGTCTTTTGGGTCGAAGAAATGACCTGTACCAAAAAGTCCGGCCCACCAATCGCAAGGGTCTGAATTGGCAGTCAGCGCATGGCAAACCCAAACTACATTGCTATCATCACTATTACGAGTTCCGCAGGTGTGGTAAGCAATCTCTAAACCAGTTAAACTTCCGCCAAGTTCCAAAGTGAACGGGACCGAATGATTGTATTTCCCTTGTTGCATTTCCATCCTTCATTAATCCGTTTTCACCGTGGTTCTTTTGGAAGTAGTACGTAGCATTTTCATTGCTTTATCAAGACCTTCAATGGTGAGGGGAAACATGCGGTCGTTCACAGCATCTTTCAATATTCGGGTCGATTCCGAATAGCGCCAACTTTCTTCTGGTGTTGGATTTATCCAAACATGGTGCGGAAACTTTGTGGTAATACGCTGCATCCAAACAAGTCCAGCTTCGGGATTGTTGTGCTCCACGCTACCTCCAGGATGCAGAATTTCCCAGGCAGACATGCTAGCATCACCTACAAAAATTAGCCGATAATCATCATTAAACTTATTCATCATTTCAAAGGTGGGCGTTATGTCCGTCCATCTTCGAGTATTGTCTTTCCAGACCCGCTCATACAGGCAATTGTGGAAATAATAAAACTCCAAATGCTTAAATTCATGCTTGGCGGCACTAAAAAGGCGCGAACACAGCTCCACATGGTCGTCCATGCTGCCGCCATTATCAAACAGCATTACCACTTTGATATTGTTTTTCCGTTCAGGAACCATTTTCAATTTGAGAAAACCAGCATTTTGCGATGTTTCTCGAATGGTTCCTTCTAAATCCAGTTCCTCTTCCAATCCTTGTCGCGTAAAAACACGAAGCCTGCGCAAGGCCATCTTCAAGTTGCGGGTGTTCAGTTCTTCCTTATCGCTAAGGTCTCTAAACTCACGCTTATCCCAAACTTTTACAGCACTTCTATTTCGGCTTCCGGCCTGACCAATTCTATAGCCAGCAGGATTGTAGCCATTGGCTCCAAAAGGAGAAGTTCCGCCAGTACCAATCCATTTGTTTCCGCCTTCATGGCGTTCTTTTTGTTCTTCCATCAATTGGCGAAATCGTTCGGCCAAAGCTTCCAAACCGCCCATGGCTTCAATCATCGCCTTTTCTTCATCGGTCAGGTTATTTTCCGACATTTTCCGCAGCCATTCTTCAGGGATTTTGGAAATGTCTGTGTCTGGAATACGAAGCGCACCATCTACATATTGCCCGTAAATCGCGTCAAAACGGTCTAGATGTTCTTCATGTTTAATAAGGACTGTTCGCGCTAAAGCGTAAAACTCATCAGGATTTTCGCCAATTCCACCTTTTAAAGCTTCTAGCAAGGTGAGATACTCTCTCAAACTAACGGGAATACCGTCTTTTTTAAGTGCGAAGAAAAGATGAAGAAACATGAGTTTGATTGGCCATCAAAGGACGCCATTTTGAAGCAATACACGTTTATATTTGAACAAGAATCTTGCGACCTATTTGAAAGAGAATTTGCGCTTTTCCACCAACCAAACGGAATACACCATGAAGAAAGTATTGAATGAGATGGCTCAAATTGGGCAGTTGGTGACTTTGAAACATGGCAAAATTCGCTATCAGGTGGAAGGTCCAGCGGATGGGGAAGTTGTTGTTTTGGTGCATGGACTTGTGGGGCACATGCACATTTGGGATAGGAATTTTGATTTTTTGGTTCAAAAGGGATATCGCGTAGTGCGAATGGATTTGTACGGTCGGGGATTTTCTGACCGCATTACACGCAATCATACTTCCGAATTGTTCGTGTCCCAATTATCCGAGTTGTTGGAGCATTTGGCTATCGAGAAAAAACTAAATCTAGTTGGGTTGTCTATGGGAGGTGCCGTAATTACTCGGTTTGCAACCGCTTTTCCAAATCGAGTGGCCTCCATGCTATGGGTCGATTGTTATGGAATTCCTACACCAAACGAGCTCCTAATGCGCATAACACGTCCTAAATATTTGGGAGAGGCACTTATTGGAGCATTAGGAGGCCCCTTGCTGCGTCAAGCACCACAACGTGGGGTACATGACCAAAAGAAACATCGCGACTTTAATTCATGGTTTGCGGCACCACTTTCTATTAAAGGCTCTAAACGGGCACTTTTAAGCACATTAAGACATTTCATGCTTGAAAATCACACCCCACATTTTGAAGCAGTAGACAAAATGTCCGTGCCTAAATTATTGGTTTGGGGTCGCCACGATAGAGTGCTTTCTTTTACGTATGGTCAGCAGATTAAAACGTTAGTTCCGAGTACGTTATTCGAAGTTTTTGAGCACAGTGGACACCTCCCACATTTTGAGGAACCAGAAAAGTTTAATGCGATAATGGAGAAGTTTCTTCGAAAGGAATCCACACAGGAAATTTGATGAGTTACCATTGAGATAACACTCAGGTAATGTTAGTTAAACAATGATGCCTAGAAATTTTTCTACGGAATCCAAATATGTGGTACAAAACCCTATTTTTGAGACATTCAATATTTTTATCTTAGGAGGATTCGGAGGGTAAAAAAATACTTAAGAAACATGAAGAAAATTTTATCCTTACTAGTATTACTATCCCTTATAAGCTCGGCTGCCCTTGTTGCGCAAGACAATATGGGTATTGGTACATCGGTGCCAAATCCATCTGCCGTGCTTCATTTGGAGGCAAACGATAAGGGTTTATTGATTCCAAGACTGACCACTACGCAAAGAAATGCCATTGCGTCTCCTGCTACTGGGCTTTTGGTTTTTGACACCACTAGCAATCAGTTTTGGTATTTCGATGGTACCATTTGGGTTCAAGCCATTGGGCCTGCCGGTCCTTCAGGGGCAAATGGAGTAAATGGTACAAATGGAGCAGTAGGCCCTCAAGGCCCAATTGGTTTAACAGGTCCAGCGGGAGCAAATGGTATCGATGGGATTAATGGAGTAGACGGAGCAGTTGGCCCCCAAGGCCCAATTGGCTTAACAGGTCCAGCCGGAGCAAATGGTATCGATGGGATTAATGGAGTAGACGGAGCAGTTGGCCCCCAAGGCCCAGCTGGTTTAACAGGCCCAGCAGGTGCAAACGGCCTTGATGGGATTAACGGTGTAGACGGAGCAGTTGGCCCTCAGGGCCCCATTGGTTTAACTGGTCCAGCAGGATTAACTGGAGCTACAGGTGCAACTGGCCCGGCAGGTCCAACAGGATTAACTGGATCAACAGGTGCAACTGGTCCTGCAGGTCCAACGGGTTTAACTGGAGCTACAGGTTCAACTGGTCCAGCAGGTCCAACAGGATTAACTGGAGCAACAGGTGCAACTGGTCCAGCAGGTCCAACAGGATTAACAGGTTCTACTGGAGCCACTGGTACAACTGGCCCGGCAGGTCCAACAGGATTAACTGGAGCCACAGGGGCAACAGGTCCAACTTGGTCTATCAGTTCTCTTGCATTTAATTCAAGTGGAACTATTTCAGTGGCAACATCACAACCTGCTACTGTGACAACCGTTGGTTCATCATGGTTAGTTGGAGGCAACGCCTTATCTGCTCTTGGAAATTTCGGGACAACTACAAATAATCACATTGATTTGATTTCCAATAATATCGTTCGAGGAAGACTTTCCAATTTGGGTGAATTTTTTATTGGAACAACAAATACTACACTTCCAGGTGACCTTATGAACGGAGTTGGCAATGCCACCTTCCCGTGGGCTGTTAATGGCTATTCTGCGTTTAATGGTTCGGGTGTATACGGATCCGTTACTTCCGGATCTACAATTTATGCAGGTGTTCAGGGAGAATATTATGGGACAAACACAAGTGGAGCAGGTGTTAGGGGTATTGCTGGTGCTGGAACCAATAATGGAATAAATGGTTCAAACCCAGCTGTTACAACCGGTTGGGCAGGGTTGTTTCAGAATGACCTTGGTTATACAGGTTTTTTCGGAGTAGCTTCTGATCAGCGAATTAAAACCAATATTCAAACCATTGCAAGCCCACTTCAATTGGTGAAAAATATGCGAGGAGTAACCTATGAACATCGATTAGATGATGCCAGATATTCCGACTTGGGATTGAAGTCAGGATTGAATTACGGGTTTATTGCTCAAGAGGTGGAAAAGGTTCTGCCTGACCTCGTTCGTGAGAAGAACATTCCTCACATGTCTGGTGGGATTCGTGATAGTAAGAATCAAAAAGAAGCAGAACTTTTGAAAACAGTAAGTTATGTGGAAATGATACCTATTCTTTTGGAGGCAATAAAAGAGCAGCAGTCAATTATTGAAGAACTTAATGTTAGAATTAGTAAACTTGAAGAGAATAAATGAAATGTATGTTTTATTTGACCTAGGTTTATTGAATGCAACGTTCTTCGGATTAGGTTGCGCAACTTCTTCGGTAAGTATTCCAAACAGTTGGGATTTCAGGGCGTTGGCCATAGTGAGAAACTATCAAGATTACCGATTTGGAGTGGATGGTATGCAGCCTTAGGTGCACATTAATTCAAAATTGAAATATAAACCACCAACCACTGCAGATACCGAGGTAATGCGACAGATGCTTTAAAAAGTAAAACCAGAAAAGAGGCTGCAAAATCAAAAGTAGGTCTTCAATCTAGTGCCAATGGAAGAATTAGTACAATGAATTTTATCAAAATTACACCCTTAATTATACTACTACCTCTACTTATGTGGAGCGATGCATGTGCGCAATTCGTAGTGCATAATAATGGGGCCTTGCTCACCATTAAAACAGGCTGTGTTGCTATTATTAAATCAGGGGATTTGATAAACAATGTTGGCACAATCGACAACGCTGGTGCTTTAACGGTCGAAGGAGATGTCGTGAATAACGACATGGTTACTGGTGGCGGGTTGAACACAGGAAGTTTTACATTAAGTGGCAATTGGGAAAACAACCAAACGTTTACCGCCAATCAAAGCCGTGTAGTTCTAAATGGTGGAAATCAGGATATAACGGGTACTGCAATTTCTAGCTTTTACAATTTGAGGTTACTTGGTAGCGGCATTAAGCGCATGACAATTGATGCCGATGTGTTAGGCTCATTAGAGTTAAATGGGCTAGAATTAGCTACGCAGGCTAATTTCTTGCGAATCCTGAGTACTTCTAATTCGGCAATTACACCAGCAGGCGGATTTGTAAGTAGCCTCGGAACTGGCCGACTCTCATGGAATATGAATAGCACTTCTAATTACGTTTTTCCGTTAGGAAGTAGTGCAGGTACGCAGCGCATTCGCCCAGTTTCCATTCGACCCACAAGTGCAGCTCCTCATACGTTTGCTGCCCGAATGGCCAATGTGGATGCAACGGTGGAAGGTTTTGATGTTAACCAAAAAGCAACGGATGTTTGCGAAGTAAATAATTCATTTTACCACTTGGTGGATCGCGTGTCGGGAAATGCAACTGCGGATGTTGGGCAGTACTACATTTCAATTCAAGATGGAAATTGGGATAGAGGCGGTCATTGGCAAAATGTTCCTCAATGGCAAAGCATGGGGACTGGGTTGCAATCTAGCATTGCTCCCTATTCCGTTGTCACAACTTCAGGATGGTCTAGTTTTTCACCTTCCGCTTTTTCTTTAATCAAATCTCAACCAATTGCAAGCATGGTAACTTCCGCAACTGGGGCGTGCCTTCAAGGAAATGCGATTGGTTTAAGTGGGCTGCCAGCTGGAGGTGTTTTTTCTGGACTAGGTGTTCAAGGCAATCAGTTCATACCAATTATAGCAGGAGTTGGCTTTCATGACGTAAATTATGCATATACCTCTCCAAATGGTTGTATTAGCAATGCAATTCAGTCATTGCAAATTTATCCGCAACTTCAAGTGTCTATTTCGGCAGATCAGGTGCCTCCATATCAAATTTGTTTAGGAGATGCAGTTGTGTTTAATGCAACACCAGGTTTTACTAATTATACATGGAGCAATAGCGTCCAAAGCGAATCAATAGAAGTTGGTGCCGCAGGTATTTATTCTGTGGCAGCAACTGATGCCAATGGATGTCAAGCCAACTCTACTTCTGTTAGTGTCACGTTGCTTCCAGCTCCAAATCCAGTAATTACAGCAAACGGACCTCTAGAGTTTTGCGAAGGTGGCTCGGTTGTCCTTTCCACTTCCACAGGTTTTGGAAGTTATAACTGGAGCAGTGGTGCAACAAGCGTTTCAACTACAGCTGTAGTTTCTGGAGCATACACGGTTTCGGTTACCAATCAATATCTATGTTCTGGTACTAGCGAACCTGTTCAAGTCAACGTAATTGAGCCACAAGTAAGTACTATTCAAAATATTGGCGATTCCATGTATGTTGTTCCCGCTGGCGGTAGTAATTATCAGTGGTTTTTCAATGGAAATCCTATTCCTGGTGGTATTGGTAGTCATTACATTGCCACACAAAGTGGAAATTATTCTGCTCAGTTTATTGGAGATAATGGATGTGAGTCAACTACTGGAGTAATAGAACTTACGCACTCAGGTGGTAATGTTGGGGTCAACGAGATAGATATCTTAGGAATGTTTGACATCTTTCCAAACCCTGGAAAAGGCATCTTCAATGTCAATGCCATATTGCCAAGCGAAGAGGATGTTCACATTGCAGTTACAGATATGTTGGGTAAGCAATTGATGCCAGATATTTTCATTCAAGGCACCAATCAGTTCAATCAACAGGTTGACCTGAGCCAATTTGCAAATGGTGTTTATTTCGTTCGGATTCAAGTAGTAGACACTGCATTAACCGTCCGCTACATTAAAAGCTAAACACGTTATACGTTAAAGTCTGTGAATCCACGAATAGCTTCTGCTATTCGTGGACTTATCTTTACGGCATGGACCGAATCCTGAATAAAGAACTACTTCGTTCTGCTTTTGTGCCCGCTATTGTGGTTGCGGTGCTATTCGGTATTAAGCTCGTAGAAGTGTTATTCGACATAAGTTTGGCGCGCTTTGGTGTGCTTCCAAGAAACATAATGGGTTTATCTGGCATTCTTACATATCCCCTAATTCATGGAGATTGGAAGCATTTGTTCAATAATTCGGCTGCCATCTTAGTGTTGGGTACCATGGTTTATCATTTCTACAAAGAGTTTGCTGGAAGAGCGCTTTTATGGATGCTTTTACTAAGTGGTTTATGGCTTTGGATTGGTGGACGGCCAAACTATCATATTGGCGCAAGCGGTATGGTGTACGCTTTATTTGGTTTCCTTTTTCTTAGCGGAATTTTGCGCAGACACATGAAGCTAATGGCACTCTCACTGCTAGTTGTATTTCTTTACGGTAGTTTGGTTTGGGGCATTTTTCCAATGGAGGAACACATATCTTGGGAAGGTCATCTTTTTGGACTGTTGGCTGGTTTGGGGGTAGCTTTGGCGTATCGCGGCAGAGGCGCGCAACGCCCATCCTATTCTTGGGATTTGCCTGGTGAAGAAGAAGTGCCTGAATGGTATACCATCGAGCAAGAACGACTAAAGGCGAAACAAGAAAATACGCTTCAAATTCATTACGAATTCAAATCAAAAGATGACAAAAACGAGAAGTAAAGCAATTGATAAGCTCATTGCGTTTATGCTGTATGGCATGCTTGGCGTTACCATTGAGGTTTGCTACACGGCAATCGTTGATTTAATCGAATTTTGGGGACCTGGCATGGATTTGTCTCTCAAAGGAGTATCCTATATTTGGATGATTCCAATATATGGTTCAGCATCTTTTCTATTTCCAGTAGGCTACAAGCTTTTGAAAAACTGGCCACGATTGCTTCGATATTTAAGCTACGGAGTCGGCATTTTGATTGTGGAGCTAATTACTGGTTTTGTATTGGAACAAACTACAGGAAGATGCCCATGGGAGTATCAAACCGGTTGGCATTTAGGTGGCTATATCCGATTAGATTATTTGCCGCTTTGGATGTTGTTTGGAGCCACACTTGAGGAGTTTCACAAGCTGGTTCATCACATGTTGCCACCACATCATCACCATCAAATATGACGGTTGTTTCTTTTTTAGAAACAGCCAAAGCTCATCTTCGCCACAAACAAACTGCATGAACCACATTCTTGTTCCATTCGATTTTTCGCACAATTCTAGAAATGCGTTGAGCTATGCTGCTAAACTGGCTAAATTGGCGCAGGCCGATATCACTGTTTTGCACGCCTACGACCGCGCAGCTGTGCTCGAAGGCATGACAACGGAAGGGACAGAAGCAGGGATGCACAAGGAACGTCACCACCTTCAATCGCATTTCGGCTTGCCTGAGTCAGTAGTTTTTGCAAAAACTATAGAAGGTGAGTTGGTAGATGTGGTTTCGGAATTTCTATCCACCAATAATGTGGATTTAATAGTAATGGGAACGCGTGGAGCTTCTGGGCTGCAAGAGGTTTTGGTAGGAAGTAGAACGGTTGAATTGCTTCAAGAAATTGAAGTGCCGTTGCTCATTGTTCCCGAACAAGCATCTTCCAACGCTATAACTAAGATTCTTCTTTGTTCAGATTTAAAGGAAGTTGAAGACGATAATAATCTCGATTTGGTAAAAGAGTTGGCATTGCTTTTCAATGCGAAAGTTCGAATTGCGCATGTGCATCAACATGGCGAGGTTTCTACCTACGAAAATCAATTGGAGCGCGCCAGAGAACTTAGTGTTTTTAGACCGGAGGTTGATGTTGCTTACTTGCAAATAAAGGGTAAAACTATCCTCGATGGCATTCGGTATTATTTGCATCACAAGGGTGATATCGACCTATTGGTAATGATAAACAGGAAGCACAGCTTTGTTGAAAGTCTATTTCAAGTAAATCATACCCACAAAATGGCGTATCACACGCATTTGCCATTGCTAGTGCTGCCTGAGGCCAGGTAATTCTTGGGGAATTCGATTATTCCTTGTTTGAGAACTAATCGAAGTGCTTCCAACTAGCGAACAATAGGAGATAAACGGATAGATATGCCAAATAGCTCCAACGGGCTTTAGCATAAGTAGCATTATTCGGGTAAAGATTGGTGAACAGCCCTTTGAACTCAGTAACAAAGACGGGCTTTATATTTATAGTCCAACTGTCTGTTTGATACACCAATTTGCGAAATCGACTTCGATAAACGCCCATTGGCATACCCCAAGCTAGAAACAGAACGAACCACACATTATCTGAAAACCAAAGTAAAATATCCCCCATAGGAAGGAAATATCGTTCGGCTTGGTTTTGTTCAATCTAAATCACAAAACATTTCAGGAATTATCTCAGATTGTTGGAACAGGCTCTGTTTGCAACAAAAATTCTACAGTATTCACGCCATCCGCATAATCCCACGGATTGGGTTCTTGCGAGGTGCCAAAAGGCACCGTATTCTCCAAACTAAGAGCGTTGGAAGCCACAATGCACTGTATTTCGTTGGCCTTTAGAGTAAGCTCTTTTTTAACCGTATCCAATGTATTAAAGGTTTGGTAGTGAAGCACACTTACAGGACAAGCCAACGATTCATTTTCGGTCAGTAGCAGAAAGCCAGTATCTAGGTGCTTTATCTTTTCAACCAAGAAAATGGCTTTGTGAAAATCGTAGTTGTTATGGTATTTGTTATGGTTTGAAATATGCTGCCATCCTTCAAATTTATAGAGCAATTCGGGCAACGAGACGGTAGAATGCACATACACCTTAGACACATTTCTACATCCTAATCCAAAAAATCGAAAGATGTCTTTTCCTAAAGCTCGTAGTTCATCATCGGTCTCACTGCCTGTGATTATCGCTACAGAATTCCTGTTTTTTCGAATGATGCTGGGATATTTCTTAAAATAGAAATCGAAATACCGCGCACTGTTGCTGCTTCCTGTAGCTATCACATGGCTAAATCCAGTCATTTTCCCATCAACAAATTGTGCGGAATTTGAAAATCGAGGTTCAATGCTTTCCAATGTTTCCATCAACTTTCTTGGAAGAATATCGTCTTGTGATGATGTTTTTACAATGGCATTATTTCCAGTTATAAGCACCGTCATAAGGTCGTGAAATCCAACCAAAGGAATATTGCCAGCCATGATAATGCCCACATTTTTTGGAGATTGGTCGCTTAGTTGTTCGGAATAGGGTAGAAGCCATTGCTCCAATTTTTCAGCAGTCAGCATCCGTGCTATTCCGCGAAAAGCCAGTCTTATATTCTCCTCGGTAAACCATGCATTGTGGTTGCGAGCGTTGCTAATGGCCGAATCCCAATCGCTAGACTCGGTGCTTTCGGCCACATTTTCGAGCACTTTTCCTAATGTGACAAATGCTGAAATTCGCTGTTGAACATTCATTTTTGAGGAACTATCTTTGCGGCAAATCTACAAACCACCAAACGTTAGCTACGATGGCAATTAAAATAACGGACGAATGTATCAACTGTGGAGCTTGCGAGCCCGAGTGTCCAAACAATGCAATTTATGAAGGAGGAGCACAATGGCGTTTTGCCGATGGCACTTCTCTCAAAGGTCAATTTACTGGGTTTAGCGGTTTTACTGCCGATTCAAATGCTTCGCAAGAGCCCCAAGAAATGGATACCTACTACATTGTGACCGATAAATGCACAGAATGTGTTGGTTTTCACGAAGAGCCGCAATGTGCAGCTGTCTGCCCAGTAGATTGCTGTGTTCCAGATGAGGCGAATGTGCACACTGCAGAACAAAACTTGAAGAAGAAAGAAAGTCTTCACCTTTAAGCAAGAATCATTTTTTAGAAAAAGGTGGACGCCAAGGTGTTCCGCCTTTTTTTTTGCAATTTGAAATCGAATTCAGCGTTAAGCGTTTCATGAAGGCATTGGTAGTTATAGTAGGCGTTATGCTGAGTTGTTTATCAACCAATGCCCAACTTTTGCCTAGCGACCAAGATTCTGCCACACGTTGGTTTGCCCAAATGCGTTTAGGAGAAGATTCGAGCAGAGTGGCATTGGCGAGTCAATTGGAACAATTGTTTGTGCGTCATTTCTCGAATAAAGAGCTGTTTGCAACCAACTTAGATTCACTCCCCTTTCTTGGCCAGCTGCGGTCTGACGATGGCAAGTTGCTGATGCTGTGTTGGAATATTGTTCTTTTGGACGAATCTCTTCGCTATTACTGCATCGCGTTTTATAGATCGGGTAAAAAGGCCGATGTGCGCAGTTTTGTGTTTCGAGATGATGATGCAGACTGGGAGAAAATAACCCGAAAGTCGGTGAATATTTCTGATTGGTATGGCGCTTTGTATTATAAGATTCTCACAAACCGCTATAAGAAACGCACTTACTACACGCTGCTTGGTTGGGATGGGCACGACTTTCTTACCAATCGCAAACTGGTGGATGTGCTAATCCTAGAGCAGAATCGTGCTACTTTGGGTGCTCAAATTTTCGTGCAGGACAATCGTCCTGCCTATCGCATGGTTTTTGAATATGCCAACGATGCAAGCATGGCGCTCAATTGGGACGATAAAGAGCAAATGATTGTAATGGATCACTTAGCTCCAACGGATGCTAAGTTGAAAGGACAGTACCAGTTTTATGGCCCCGACTTTAGTTATGACGGGCTCAAGTTTGCGAAAGGGAAATGGGTAATTCAACTGGACTTAGAAGCCAACAACAAAGGGCTAAATAATTTGAAAGAAGGGGAATGATGCTTAATACTTGCTTTCTCCACAGGAATGCATTGCCTAAACTTGCACTCCCAAAAAAATAAACAATTGAGTCAACTTGTAAATACCACCACTTTCCTTGTTCGCTTTAGTGAAGTGGACACCTTACAGATTGTTTGGCATGGCAACTATTTGAAGTATTTTGAAGATGGTCGCGATGCTTGGGGCGCGCAGTACGGGTTGGATTTTGTTCAGGTGTACGAGCAACATGGGCTTTTGGCTCCGCTGGTAAGCACCGAACTGAAGTTTAAATATCCATTGCGTTATGGCGATATAGGATTGATAGAAACCACATTTGTCAATAGCAACGCAGCCAAGGCCATTTTTCGCTATCGTATTTTTGACGAAGACAAAACTCAATTGAAGGTTGAGGGCGAAACCATTCAGGTATTTACTGACATCAATTACAACCTACAGTTATACACTCCTACCTTTTTAGAAGAATGGAAAGTGAAGCACGGCCTGCTGTGAAGCAGGTATTTATTGGTGCAAAGAGTATTGTTTGCCCCTTGGGCGATACTCCTTCAGAGGTGTATAACGCCATGTTGGACGGTCGCAGTGGGTTGCGGCATTTCGATAAGCCTTTTGGGATGGATATGGCCTGTCACATGGGGCGTGTTTCCAGTTCGTTACTTCAAGAAGAGAATGTGAATAGCACCAAGTTGGAGAATATGCTGGCCAATTGCTACAGCAATTCGTTACAGAAGTTGGCCTATGACCCATTTAGTGACGATAGTGGATTAGTCATTATTTGCACAACAAAAGGCAATATCGATTTAATAGTAAACCAAGAAGACGAGCGCCTACCGTTGCACCGGCTCAGTAGCTTTTTGCAATATCAGTTCTACCTATCCAAAATGCCATTGATTGTTTCCAATGCCTGCATTTCGGGTGTTTTGGGCATTATCACTGCTGCGCGTCTCATTCGATCTGGTCAAGTGGATCACGTAATGGTGCTTGGAGGCGACTTAGTTT
>Ga0247843_1002648_pt1 | contig 31743 bp, 17 predicted proteins | sample LaCruzMarch2017__FD_192420 | JGI IMG/M metagenome (GOLD analysis project Ga0247843, IMG submission 192420) | Freshwater microbial communities from meromictic Lake La Cruz, Castile-La Mancha, Spain - LaCruzMarch2017_8m | ecosystem: Environmental > Aquatic > Freshwater > Lake | place: Spain... | reverse complement strand
AACTAACACTGAAGTGATCAACTCCGAACTGGCAAGTGATGGAACTGTTGTGTCTATAGTTAAATTACATGGTCACAAAATCGCTGAGGTGGGTGATAGTTTTGTCAGATTGTTTGACGGTGGTTGGCAGACTGCTACCACTAAAAGTAGGTTGAACGCAATACTCAAAGGGTTTGGAAATCTGGAGTCTGTATACCAAAAAAACTTCAACTGGTTTGTATCAACCAAGTATGGTGATATTCCTTTCCTTTCTGGTATGTTACTAAACTAATTAATTAACACTAACCGCACTGGGGAGTAGGTGATACTTACTCCCAACAGTGTTGATAACAGTTAAGGGGGCGATGTTGGGGGGCGTTGATGTTGGGCGATGCGTTCATAAAAAAATGGGTCCTTCTAAGCTATAAAACTTTGAAACAGCGAGCTCGATATGAATCCCTCTAAAATAAAAAAAACCCCGCCATACTGGAATTTCTGGAAGGTGATTTTCGCCGGATGGTTAATTCGACATCCAAAAATTTTCTTCAATATTTTTTTGATGATTTTCGGAATTATTTTAGTTAGAATTTTAAAATGAATATATAAATTTGAAAGTGAAATCTTACAATGGACTATACAGCAGAATTCAGATACGATTCAGAAAAAGAAGAATACTACATACACATTCCCCCAGAGTTACAAGAAACACTTGAATGGCAAGAAGGAGATATTCTTGACTATTCATTTCATGGTGACAAATTGACTATTGAAAACATTTCACTTTAAATTTTTTTCCCCACTATTTTTTATGTCTGATACCAATTCAGTTTATCATGTATACTGTGCAAAGTCAAAATCAAAAGTGCTTGCTCATAATTTAACTCATGATGAATTAAGCAATAAAATTTTAAACGATGAGTTTGATTTAGAATCTATAGAAATTTTAAAACTCTCAAAAGAAAATTATCACGAAGATGTCTCCTATTGACAAACCCTAAATAGGACGTTAAAATTATAAAGTTACTCTGACATTTTTATGGCAAAAGGATTTACCGTATTGGCAAACACGCCAAAAGAGAAAAGTAAAGATGAGTTTGATATTGAAGTTGCAAAGGAAATGATTAAAGGCAAATCAATTGTCTTTTGTCTTCCTGGTCGTGGTTGCTCTTATATCTTTCTTAAAGCATTCGTACAACTTTGTTTTGATTTGGTGCAGGCAGGTGCAAGCATTCAAATTTCCCAAGACTATTCATCCATGGTTAACTTTGCACGTTGCAAGTGTCTTGGTGCAAATGTATTAAGAGGTCCCAATCAATTACCTTGGGATGGAAAACTTGAATATGACTATCAGTTGTGGATTGATTCTGATATTGTTTTCGATACCGAAAAGTTTTATCGTCTTGTCTATCATGACAAGGATATTATGTCAGGATGGTATTGCACCGAAGATGGTATGACAACTTCTGTTGCACATTGGTTAGAAGAAGAAGACTTCTCCAAGAATGGTGGAGTTATGAATCATGAAACACTTGAAACAATGCCCAAGCGTAAGAAAATCTTCACTGTAGATTATACAGGTTTTGGTTGGGTTTTGATTAAGAAGGGAGTCTTTGAGTCTCTTGAGTATCCATGGTTTGCTCCGAAGATGCAAAGATTTGCATCTGGTACAGTACAAGATATGTGTGGAGAAGATGTATCCTTCTGTTTGGATGCAAAGGAAAAGGGCTTTGAAATTTGGTGTGATCCGACAATTCGAGTTGGACACGAAAAAACTCGTATCATTTAAATAACTTATGACAAATCGTAAATCTCTGAGTGGATCAGCAGGTATTGAATCTCATCCAAAAAATACTCGACAGGGTTATGGGAAACACACAAAATATTCTGCAACTAGCAGAAACAAACCTCGAAAACCTTATCGAGGACAAGGTAAGTAAATCTTCAAGGCATTCAGAGTTTTCTGAGTGTCTTTTAATTTTTTTATAACTAGTTAAGAATTTATGTTTATAGCGCGAAGTGGCGCTTCTCTTTTGAAGAAACCTTAAAGAAATTCTTCAAGATGATTATGATTTAATTTAAAAGGGATAGCAACCCCGAAAAAAGTTCTGATTTACCAAATCAGGAGCAACTCAATGGGAAAACCATCAGATAGAGATTCTAATTACATGTATGATCAATGGGGAACTACTCGCTTAGTTACCGACTATCAAGCACCACGTATGCTTAGAGAAATATATAATGACGATATCACACCAAAAAGACATGATTTTCATATCCAAAAAGAAATTCATGAAAAAATTCGTAATGATGATGACTATGATGATTGGGAGTATGGAACTGAGCCTGTTTTTGGCATATAAATAAGTTAGTATTTCCATATCTTTGTGGCGTTAGAAAACATCTCCAGGTATTTTAAAGATGTGAGTCTTTCTTTTAAGTCTCATCCAATTACCAATGATATTTTAACGCTTACAAATGTAACTTCAATTAATCGGTCATTGAGAAATTTGGTTTTAACGTTAAATGGAGAAAGACCTTTTAATTCACTTCTGGGCACTCAACTGAGTGCCTCATTATTTGAAATTCTTGATACTCGAATTACTTCATCAATTGAATCTGAAATTAGAAATGTAATCTCAAACTTTGAGCCAAGAATTGAAATCAATACTATTAACGTAACTCCAGATTTTGATCAAGATTTATATGATGTATTGGTTGATTATAATGTTATAGGAGCAACAATTCCTTCACAACAATTAAACTTTGTACTCCAGACGGTACGATAGATGCCACAGATAAATTTTTCAAATTTAGATTTTGATCAAATTAAAGTTTCAATTAAAGATTATCTGAGGGCAAATTCGGATTTTACTGATTTTGATTACGAAGGATCAAACTTATCTACACTCATAGATATTTTAGCATACAATACATATTTAAATTCCTTTAACGCAAATATGATTGCGAATGAGGTTTTTATTGATAGCGCAACTCTCAGAGAAAATGTAGTCTCTCTTGCGCGTAATATTGGTTATGTACCCCGCTCAAAAACGTCTGCTAAAGCGTTTGTTTCATTTGTAGTAGATACATCAGGAGCAACCATACAACCCCTCACATTGACTCTGAAGGCAGGTATATGTGCAGTATCAAATGCATTTGGATCTGAAAGTTATTCGTTTTCAATTCCAGAAGATATTACAATACCCGTAACCAATAAAATTGCCAGTTTTAATGATATACAAATTTATGAAGGATTTTTAGTTACTCAAACTTTTACATATAATTCATCACTCTACAATCAAAGATTTATATTAAACAATGGTGGAATTGATACTTCCACTCTTAAAGTTAAAGTAAAAAATAGTAATGATGATTCTACAACATACAATTACAATTTAGTTGATAACATCTCAAATGTAAACGATACTAGTAATATATTTTTAATTCAAGAAGTTGAAGATCAAAGATATGAATTATTATTTGGTGATGGTATTTTTGGTAAGAAGCTTCAAAATGGTAACATTATTACCATAACATACATTGTTACAAATGGAAAACTTGCAAATGGAGTTTCTTCATTTTCATTTTCGGGAAGAATTGTTGACAATAATGGACAAACTGTAAACATTGGTATTTCAAATTTAGCAACATCAACAGCATCAACGGGTGGTGGAGATATTGAAACTACTTCATCAATTAGAAATTATGCTCCAAGAATTTATTCAACACAAAATCGTGCAGTAACTTCAAGTGATTATGAAGCGTTAGTGTATAAAATTTTTTCAGAAGCAGAATCTGTGTCTGCATTTGGTGGGGAAGATTTGTCTCCACCACAATATGGAAAAGTATTCATTACAATCAAACCAAAAAACTATAATTATATCTCAGATTATACAAAAAGAAATATAGTTAGAGATTTAAAAAAATATTCAGTTGCTGGAATTATACCAAAAATTATTGATATTAAGTATCTATTTGTTGAAATTACTTCTTCAGTATATTATAATTCAAACTTAGTCAATTCTTTAGATTCTTTAAAAACTAATATTATTAATTCTTTAACCACTTATGCAAAATCTAGTGATGTAAACAATTTTGGAAGTAGATTAAAATATAGTAAACTACTCAAAACAATTGATGATGTTGACTCTGGAATTACTTCAAACATAACTCTTATAAAAATGAGAAGAGATCTGGGAGTTGTGTTAAATTCCTTTGCAGATTATGAAATATGTTTTGGAAATTCTTTTCATCTTAAATATGATACTACTGGTAATAAGACTCCATTTAATATTAAGTCTACTGGATTTCAATTAAGTGGTATATCTGGTGATCTATATCTTTCAGATTATCCAGATTTAACCAACAATGAAAAGGGAACTATTTTTGTATTTCGAAAATTATCAGATAATGAATATCAAATAGTCAAAAGATCAATAGGAACTATTGATTATGTTAAAGGAGAGATTATTTTAAGTCTATTAAATATAGTATCAACTCAAATATCAAATCCAACAAATATTATAGAAATTGAAGCAATACCAGAATCAAATGATGTAATTGGGTTGCAAGATTTGTATTTACAAATTGATATGAATAATACAAATATAACAATGATTCCCGATACCATTTCTTCGGGCAGTGATACTTCAGGTTATTCTTATTCAAGAACTTCTAGTTTTTCTAACGGATCAATAACAAGGTAATATGATAGAAACAAGAACATCTGCAAAAACTGTAGTTGAAGGGCAAATCCCCATTTTTTTGCAAGAAGAATATCCAAACTTTGGACCGTTCCTAAAACAATATTACGAATCTCAAGAATATTTTTCTTCACCATTAAGTATTGTTAAAAATATTGATCAACTGTTGAAAGTTGGCACATATACATCAGAAATAATTAACTCTCAACATACAAAAGTAACTCAATTTGTTGATTTGGGTGATACAACAATTTATGTTGAAAATACTTCTGGTTGGCCAGAAAGATTTGGGTTGCTTAAAATTAATGATGAGATTGTTACATACACTTCCATAGGAAATACTTTTTTTGATGGATGTATACGTGGATTTAGTGGAATTACTACATATCGGTATTTAAGCGCACCAAATCAAATAGCGTTTGAAACTACTGGAATTCAAACTCATGCTGTAGGAGAAAAGGTTGAAAATTTAAGTACATTATTTTTAAACGAATTTTTTAAAAAACTTAAATCTCAATATACTCCAGGATTTGAAAATGTATTTTTTCCTGCAGATTTAAATCAGAAAAATTTTGTTTTACAATCTAAAGATTTTTATGCAACAAAAGGAACTCCACAAGCAAATTCAATTTTATTTAAATCCAATTTTGGTGTAGATGCAGAAACAATTAAACCACAAGATTATTTAATTAAACCTTCATCAACAAACTTTAAAGTTTTAAGAAAATATGTTGTAGAACCTGTAACAGGAAATCCTTTAGATTTAATTGGAAATACTTTATTTCAGGAATATAATGAAAGTTTGGGAATTAATACTGCATATGGATCAGTTTCTGATGTAGAAAGTCAGTTTTTTGATAACAAAACATATTATACTTTAGGAATAGATTTTGGGTATGATAGAGATTTATCTGTATTTGGAAGTTTATACGGTAATTTTTCAATTCACCCCAAAACTAAACTAGTTGGGATTACCCAATCATCTTTAATTGTTGATTCTACTGTTGGGTTTGCAAATAGTGGATATCTATCCATAAACAATAATGTATTATCATATCAGAAAAAAACATTAAATCAATTTTTAAATTGCATTGGAATTACTACAGAAAAGATTGGAGACGACATAGTAGCAGATTATGTTTCATATGGTTTTAGTGGAAATAATAGGATTGAAGTAAGAATTGGTGGAGTGTTAGATACTTTAAATTTACCAGAAGAAACAAACTATTTTGAAACAAATGATACTATTGAAATTAAAAGTATTGGTTTAATTAAAGAAAAAAATGATCACAGATTTAATTCTTGGATCTTTAACACTTCAACAAAATTTGAAGCATCTTCGATTACATATGATGGAAGTTATTTCGTAGTTGAAACTTATGAAAATCATCAACTAAAACTTAAAGATAATATTGAATTTGTCAATAAAATTGACAATACTATTATTTCTGGTCAAGTTGAAAAAATTTCTTCAGATAATAAATTTTCAGTTTCATCAAACTTAGATTCAAATCAAATAAATTTATATGAAAAATATGATATTCGCAGAATTGTAAAAACAATTTCCAATAGTGTTGCTAAAAATGAATATACAACTGATGTACAAAATGTTTATGATTTAAATTCTGATGCTATTGTTGCTTCACCATCCATACCTTCATATGAAATTTTTTCAACCAATGAATCAAAAGGAATAACATTAGCAGGATTTACAACGACTTTATATTTAAATATTCCAGATCATGATTTTATAACTGGGCAAGCAATTTATCTAACTTCAGATTCTGATATTATACCTTCAAAAAATTTATTTGTCAATAAAATTGATAGTAATATATTGCAACTATCTTCTAGTCCATCAAATATTAATGATGGACTGTTTGAATCTTTTTCAAATTATTCATCAACAAATATAAATTTAAGTCTAATTCCACTAAAAAATAAAGATAAGCAACTTGATTCTCAAAAATTAATTAGAAAAATTAATACTCCAAAATTAAGTAATGCCATACAAACAACCATACCAAATAGAAGATTGGGAATCTTAGTCAATGGTGTGGAAATTTTAAATTATAAATCAAATGATGTTGTTTATTATGGTGGATTAAACAAAATAGATGTTTTGGATGGTGGTCAAGATTATGATGTAATAAATCCTCCAGTTTTAGAAATAACAGATTCCGTTGGAGTTGGAGCAACAGGAACATGCGCTGTCAGTGGAAGTTTAAAGGAAATACAAATTATAGATGGGGGATTTGATTATCTAGAAACTCCCACGATTACAATAAGTGGAGGAAATGGAAAAAATGCAACAGCAGCAGCAAAATTAAAAAAAGTTAAGAGTGTTGTCTATTTTAATGCTAATGGTATATCAACTTCTTCTGGTGGATTTATTAGTACTTCTACCAATATTATTGGGTTTAATACTGAGCATAAATTTAAATCTGGTGAAGCAGTCATTTATAATTCATTCAACGCAACGAAAATTGGAATAGGATCTACTTCTGGAGATACAAGCACTCAAAATTATTTGCAAGATAATTCTGCATATTACGTATCAATTGTTGATCAAAAAACTATAACATTACATAATAACAGTCAAGATGCAATTTTAAAAATTAATCCCATCAACATAACATCAGTTGGTGGTGGAAATCAAAAATTTGAATCTTTATTAGATAGAAAAATTATATCTTCTGTAATAGTTACTAATCCCGGTAGTGAGTATCAAAACAAAAGAAGATTAGCAACTGTGTCTGGAATTAATACTGCATCAGATTCTATTTACATAAAAGATCATGATTTTAAATCTGGAGAATTTGTAGTTTACGATTATGTTGGAGCACCAATTGGTGGATTGAGTACACAAACAAGTTATCAAATTATAAAACTAAATTCCGATATCTTTAGATTATGTTCTGCAGGAATAGGAACGACTTTAAGTCAATTTAATTACGAAACAAATCAATATGTAGATTTAACATCTTCAGGAAGTGGATATCATTATTTTAATTATCCACAAATATCAATTTCAGTTGTTGGTAATATTGGAGTTGGTACAACTAATTCATATGAAAAATATAATGCAGTTTTGCAACCAATTTTTAGGGGAAAAATATCATCAATCCAATTAACAGATGTTGGAAGTGGATATGGATCTTCCAATATTATTAATTACAATAAGCAACCAAATATAGTTTTAAATTCTGGTAAAAATGCTGAAATTAAACCAATTGTTGTAGATGGAAAAATTAAAAGTATTGTTGTTTTAAGTCAAGGGAGTGGATATAATTCTCCACCAACATTTAAGTTTTATGGAGATGGTGGATATGCAAAATTAACTCCAGTATTACAAGATGGAAAATTGATAGCAGTAAATATAATTAATGGTGGTGTAGGATTTACTACTAATAAAACTTTGATTGATGTAATTCCAAATGGAAATAGTGTTTCATTAAGAGCAGATATTCAAAAATGGACTATAAATTTAACTGAAAGATATAAATCTGTATTCGCCAAAACAAAAGATGATGGTCTTTTGGTAGAGGGAATTACAGAAGAATTACAATATGTAAACTTATATGCACCAAGAAAACTAAGAGAAATTTTACCATCAAAAAATATTGATGGGAGCAACAATTATCAAAAATCAGATTTGATTTTTGATAATAATGAAATATTATCACAAAATCATTCACCAATTATTGGTTGGGCATATGATGGAAATCCAATTTATGGACCATATGGATTTGAGAGATATGATGGTGGAAGTATTAAATCATTAAAATCTGGATATGAGTATAGATCCCAACCAAATCGACCACCATTTTCTGATTTTCCTGCAGGATTTTTTGTGGAAGATTATGTTTTTACAAATAGTGGAGATTTGGATGTTCATAATGGAAGATATTGTAAAACACCAGATTTTCCAAATGGAACTTATGCATATTTTTCTACAATAAATTCTGAGCAAAATGGATTTGACTCTACATTTGATAATTATAGAAGATCAATATTTCCTTATTTAATTGGAAATAGTTATTATTCAGAATTAAATTCTTATAACTTATTACCATCAACAAACCAAAATGTTGTAAACATCAATAATGAAAATTATATTAGAAATACTTATCCATATAAACTAGATCAGTCTCATGCAGAATATGAATTTTTATATCAATCGGATAAAATTATAAATCAAAATGCAGTAATTGATTTTGCATCATCTGGAAAAATTGAAAAAATCGGTATCGTAAGTGAAGGATACAATTATTCTGTAAATGATGAGTTAGTTTTTGATAATACTTTTAGTGGTGGATTCGGAGCATCTGCAAAAATTACTGAAGTATCTGAAAGTAGAATATCATCAATCAATTCCTCAACAGTAAATTTGGAGAATGTTGTATTTAATATTATAGATTCTAAAGGAAAATTTGAAGGAATTACAACTTCTCCTCATAATTTAAAAAATTTAGATGTTGTTAATATTACTGGACTATCTGATCAAAATTTTTCTGGAATATCTGGATTTAAAACTGTTGCAGTTGATACAAATATATTATCACTTTCTGTTGGATTGGGAACCACTGGAGTTACTGGAATTACAACTTTCATTTATGTTTATGGGAATGTTGATCCATCTGTTTTAAATGCAAATGATGTTTTACAAATTACAAATACTGGAGTTGGAACTGAAAAACTTTTAGTTTTAAATACTGATAGGGTTTTTTCAAGGATAAGAGTTAAAAGGGAGCATGATAATACTGTTGGATATGCATACAGTGCTACAACTTTAGTAGAATTAAATCCAAGAAAATTTACATTTACTTCTGGATTTTCTACTGATAGATCTACTTCAAAAAATTCCATAATTTATTTCAATCCTCCAAATTCTGTTGCAATTGGAACTATTTCTGTTGGATCTGGCACAACAATTTCAACTATTGGAATTGGAGATTCCACCATTTCAAAATTTGTAAGACTTCAATCAATTTATCTTCCCGAACATAATTTAATTACCGGGCAAAAGTTGTTGTATTCAAATGGTGGAGGAACTTCTTTAGGAGTTTCAACCGATAGTACAAACACATTTACACTATCTGATAACTCATCAGTTTATGTTGCAAAATTTACTGATGATTTAATTGGAATTGCTACTACTAAAATTGGAATAAACTCGACTGGAGGATTTTCTGGGGTTGGGTCTACTGGATATCTATTGTATTTCACATCTTTTGGTAATGGAAATCGTCATAACTTTACTACACAGTTTGATTTAATTACTGGAAAAGTCCAAAAAAATATTGCAACAATTACATGCAACCAAACTCACAATTTACAAACAAACGATCAAATTTCATTGGTGGTAAATCCAGGAATAACAACAACATTAAAAATTAAATATAATGCTGCGAATCGTAGATTGGTTGCAAATCCATTAGAATTCAATGGTTCTGGAATTAATACTACTACAAATGTTTTAACATTGTTAGATCATAATTTATCAACTGGAGATAAAATTATATATTCATCCTCCAATTCTGCTTCCCCATTAATTAATGATCAAATATACTATGTTGTAAAAGTTGACAATAATAGTATTAAACTTGCTTCAAATTATTACCAAACAACTTTAAAATCACCAGAAGTTGTATCAATTGCATCTACAGGATTAAATCATGAAATTTCCACAATAAATCCACCGTTGTATGCAATTTTAAAAAATAATTTAAAGTTTGATCTTTCAGATTCATCATTATCCGATATTGATGGTGGATCTAGAGTGCAGTCTTTTGATTTTGATATTTTTACAGATTCTGGATTAACTAATAAATTTTTAACAACTGAAAAAGAGTCAACTTTTGAAATTTCAAAGGTTGGAATTGTTGGAGTTACTAATAATGCTTCTGTTACATTAAAAATAACAGAAAATATTCCAAAAAAATTATATTATCAATTAACTCCTCTTTATGGAAAAACCTATCTTTCAAAAGAAAAATCTGAAATAATTAAAGATACTGATGTTGTTGGAAATAATTCATTAAGCATTAGCAATAGTAAATTTAATGGATCATATAATGTATCTGGAATTGGAAGCACAACAATACTAATTAATTTAAATTCTTTTCCAGAAAAAACTTCATATACTCAACTTGAATCTTCATTAAAGTATTCAACAAAATCATTAACAGCAACAGGATCAATATCAAAAGTAAAAATAATTTACGGTGGATATGGATATAAATCATTACCAGGAATAACATCAATTTTTTCCACAACAGGATCTGGTGGAATATTAATTCCAGAAAGTAATAGTATTGGAAAAATTATAAAAACATCAATTCCAAATTTTGGATTTGAATATTCTTCAGATAAATCATTAAAACCAATTGGTCAACTTCCAAATAGGTTGTTTGTTGACCAATTATCATCTATTGATTCGATAGTTGTTACAAATGGTGGAAAAAATTATACTGTTGCTCCAGGATTTGTAACAATTGATACTGTTACAAATGAAGTTATAGATGATGTTGTTTTAAATTCTACAGTTAAAGGAAACAAAGTTGTAAGTGTATCTGTAATTAGAAATACAAATAGATTATATAACTCTCCACCTAAAATTATTGCAACAAATAACGTCAATGGAATTGGAATTACAAATATTTCATACAATTCAAACACAAAAGAAGTAACAGTAACTCTTGCTGTAGGGTTTAGCACAGCATCTACATTTCCATTTTCTGTCGGTAGCAAAATTTTTGTTGAGGGAGTTGGAATAATTGCAAATTCTGGAAACGGATACAATTCATACAATTATAACTATGAGTTTTTCACATTAATTGGAGTTACTAGCGCAATTGGTGGATCTAATGGATCTTTAGTTTACAAATTAGATAAAGGTTCTGTTGGACCAGGAACATTTTATCCTTCAGGATCATATCAAAACCAAAATAGTGCTTATGGCAGAGTAGTACCAGAAAGTTATTTGCCTAAATTTGAAATTAAATTGAAAAGAGGCGAATTTAGTGTTGGGGAAAATGTATTGGTAAACAATACTTCTGTTGGAAAAATTACAAATTGGAATCCAGTTAATAAATTATTAAAAATAAGTGAATCTTCATATAATATAAAGGAAAATAGTATTATTTTAGGGGAATCTTCCAAAACATTTGCTGTTGTGAAGAAAAAATTAACTTCTTATGGAGATTTTAATGTTACTTCTTCAAATATTCCAAAAGGAATTTCCGAAGATAATGTTGGAAAATTAAATACATTTTTACAGGTTATTCCTGATAATGATTATTACCAAAATTTTTCGTATTCCATTAAAAGTCCAATAGAATATGAAAAATGGAATCAAAATGTAAACAAATTAACACACACTTCTGGATTTAAAAAGTTTTCAGATTTACAAATTGAATCTACACCAGAATCTAATCTTGAAATGAGTCTTCCTACACAATTTGATATTGATACAAGAGTTGATTTTATTGAAGAAATTGATTTTGATTGTTATCAAAATTTTGATTTTGTTACAGAAACAACAAAAACAATTAATGATTCTTTAATTTCGGATCAAATTATTTTTAACAACAGAATTTTATTAGACTATACAGAATTTGTATCAAATAGAGTTTTAAAACTTGATGATTTAAGTAGTCAATTTGACGATACTCCAAGTATTTTCAATTACACTACAGTTGGAACTTTTGATATTTCACAATACAATTCTGCACAATTTTATATTTTAATAAAAGATATAAGGTATTATGGAGAAAAAGAAATTATAATCGTCAATATAACATACGATGGTGCAAATGCATATTTGACTGCGTATGGTAGAAACGAAACAGTATTAGATCTTGGCGATTTCTCATTTAGAAGAAATGGTAATTTTGGTGAGGTTTTATTCTATCCCAAGAAATATCAATATAATAGTTACAATATTTCAAATATAAATGTTAATCTTGCAAATGGTGGAATAACTGGAATTGGCACATCATCTTTAGGAAATACCGTAAGTTTTGCCTCAACATCTGTAGCAATTACATCTTCAATTACTCCATCTGCAAATACTATTGTTTCAATATCAACCAATTCATATACATCTGGAAAAATATTAATTTCAGCTTCAGAAAGCACTGGAAATGTGCAGTTTGGAGAAATTAATTTTGTAAGCAATGGATCTAATGCATATTATGAAATTTTTGGAGACGTGGATTCTGGAGATAAATCTCCAGCATTTGGAGTTGGTGTTGTTGGAACAATTGGTGTCACAACAGCAACTGGTAATGTTTTAATTACATTCACCCCAAATCCATCTTTAACAGTCGATGTGAAAGCACTTTCAATATTAATGAGTGATACAACAAAAACTGGAATTGGATCTATAGCATTATATAAGGGAGAATTATCTTCCCATTATGTTTCTATAGCATCATCAACTTCTCCGATTGAAACTACAATTGCTGGATTTAGCAGTGCAACAAGCGATGCTGCACATTATTATCTACAAATTAATGATACAACAAACAATCAAATTTATTTTTCTGAGGTTATTTTAGTTAATGATTCAGAATATAATCCACAAATCTCAGAATATGGAATAATAAATTCTTATAACTCACTTGGAGTTGTTGGAGCAGCAAAATCAACTCTAAACACTTATTTGACATTTACTCCAAATTCAAATATTAATACTCAAATTAGAGTATTCCAAAAAACTTTACAAATATCTTCAAAACAAGATTCTCTCGAAGTTGATTTGAATAGTGCGATCATCAGATCGGATACAATTCCATTATTTTATGAAGGAACTGAGATATCCACAAAAAGAGAATTTAATCTCACTCATAGATCTTCACCAGTATTTTCAAAAATAATTGATGGTTCTTCTTCAGTTAATGTTAATATTTCCGGAGATTCAATCGTAATACCAAATCATTTCTTTGTCACGGGAGAAAAAATAGATTATTCAATAGCATCCGGTTCAACAAAAATTGGAATTGCTACGACTTCTGTTACTGGAATTGGAACTACAACTCTTCTTCCATCAACGCTATACGCAGTTAAAATTGATGAAAACACAGTAAAATTTGCAGAGACTCCAGAAAGAGCATTAAAACGTAGTCCAGAAGTATTCAAATTATCCTCAGTTGGAGTTGGAAATTCTCATCAATTTGCATCAAATTATAAATCAAATTCAAAAGTAATTGTATCAATTGACAATATAATTCAAAACCCAGTTGTTTCTACAGCAAGAACAACATATATTACTCAAGATGTAGATAATATAAGTTCCACATCTATAATCAATTTTAATAGTATTGATGGATTTTATACAAAAGATTTGATTAAAATTCAAAATGAATTTTTACTCATTACTGATATTGGAATTGGAGGTACAACTAAAGTTTCATGTAGAAGAGAGTGGTTGGGTAGCGTATCCGCAGCACACTCTACTGGCGCTGCTATTACAAAATATTCAGGAAACTATAATATTGTAGATGATATAATTTATTTCGTTGAGGCTCCTCATGGTGATGCCTCAAACACTTCAAATGCTCAACAATTTTCATCATTCAATGGAAGAGTATTTTTGAGAAGTGCCGTTGTTGGAACAGCAAACAGTGCATATTTTGAAAACAATATTTTTGATGATATATCATCACAATTTAATGGAATTAGAAATTCATTTACATTAAAATCTTCTGGATATGATGTAACTGGTATTGTAAGCACAAATTCAGTATCTGCAGGGATACTTTTAGTTAATAATATATTCCAAAAACCCAAATATCCAGCAACAGGAGTTGGTCAAACTTTTACTTATGAAGTTATACAAAATTCTGGTATTTCAAGTGTAGTTTTTAGTGGTAATCCTGTTGGATTAACAACTAATAATATAACTGGACCAATGAAGTTTGATATTAACAGTGCATCTTTACCTAGAGGTGGAATAATTGTTTCTGTTGGATCAACTCAAGGATTTGGATATCAACCATTAGTTTCTGCAGGAGGAACAGTTATTGTTTCTGCGGCAGGAACAATTCAATCAATTTCTATTGGAAATAGTGGATCTGGTTACAGAGCAGGAATTCAAACCACAATTACAGTTTCGGTTGCAACTTCAACAGGAAAAATTTCAATTGGAACTGCATCTGCGTATAATGGAAATATTGTTGCAATTGCAATAACAAATCCTGGAACTGGATATACTTCCACAAATCCTCCAAAAATTACAATTGATGCTCCGTTAAATTATGAAAATATTCCATTGGTGTATCACTCATCAAATAGTGGGGTTGGTACAGAAGCAACTGTAGATATTGTTGTTGGATATGGAAATAGTGTAATAGAATTTAATTTAGCAAATAGTGGATATGGATATTCTGTTGGAAATGTTTTAACTGTAAATGTTGGTGGATCAACTGGAATACCAACAAACTCTTCAGTTTCATTTAGACCATTTAAACTTACGATAGATGAAGTGTTTTTTGATCAATTTAATGCTTGGTATCCAGGACAATTTGTAGTGCTTGATGATTTTGATGGTGAATTTAATGGTTTTAAAAAGATTTTTGCATTAAAGGAAAATGGAGTTTCTTCAAATTTTCAAGTAACTAGGGGATCACCAATATTTTTGGATCAAAATTTATTAGTTTTTATTAATGATATTTTACAAATTCCAGAAGAATCTTATATTTTTAATGGTGGATCATTTATTGAATTTATAGAAGCACCAAAGGTTGGTGACAGTGTTAAAATGTTATTCTTTAAGGGATCCGATGCTGATATCAGAGAAGTAAATATAATTCCTACAGTTAAAGTTGGAGATAGTTTAAAAATAAAAGATGATCTTCAACAAAGAAGAAATGTTTATACAGAATCTTCTAGAGTTGTAACTTTTTTACAAAATATTGATTCAGTATATACCACACAATACAATGGATCTGGAATAACAACAGATACTTCAGTTAAACGAGTTGTAGAATGGTGCAAACAAAAAAATGATATTATTTTAGATGAAAGAGTTATATCTAAAAGTAGACCAGAATTGCTTGCTAATGTATATCCAACTACAACTATCATTAGATCTGTTGGAGTTGGGAGCACATCAATTTTTGTGCAAAATACACGACCACTCTTTAATTACATTCCAGAAATTCTCGGGAGTGGTGATCAAAACATTACAATAATTTCACAAAATCCAAAATCTGCATGTATTGCAACTTCTATTGTTTCAATAGCAGGGACAATATCTGAAATTATTGTAATAGATGGTGGTCTTGGGTTTAGCACAACACCTCCAATATCAATATCTTCCCCCACATCTGGGGTTACGGCGATAGCAACATGTAGTATAAGTGGAGTTGGCACTATATCACAAATTCAAATTACCACTGCTGGATCCGGATATACTTCCACCAATCCACCAAAAGTTTTAATAGAATCCGAATCCTTTACACTTGAAACATTAACTGGGGTAAGTTATGAAGGGGACAGTGGGGTAATTACTGGGATAGGTACAACTTCAATCGCAGGAGTTACTACTGGAATAACCTTTGATTTTTACTTACCAGTAGATTCTTTGTTTAGAGATTCTTATTATGTTGGAAGTGCTCAAACAATTACTGGAATACAAACTGGATATTATTTTATGGTTTATGATTCTACAATTGGAAATGGAGTAACTTCATTCAATGATAATGGATCCGTTTTAGGAATTGGCACCTCATATTTAAATAATGTATATCAAGCATTTTCGGTGCAAAATGTAATCTCTAACGCTGTTGGATTTGGTAGCACTACTGATATTGTAAGAGTTACCGCAAGTGTAAAATCTTATAATGGATTAAGTGGTATTGGAAATAGTCAATATTTTGCAAACTACAGTTGGGGAAGATTATATAATTTTAGTAGATCATCTTCACCAAAACAATTTAATCTTGAAATACTTGACGGTATAAGTGGATTATCTACCGCCCCCCTTGTAATAAGATCCACGCCAATGAGATCACTATATACTTCATAAATAGATAAAAAACACTAAATGGCTGCGATAATTACAAATCAATTTAGAATTTTAAATTCAGAGAATTTGATAGCTGGGATAGCATCTACTTCTTCAAATAGTTATTATATGTTTGTGGGGTTACCAAATCCATCTTTTATACAAACGGATTGGGATTCTGCTACACCTAGCCCCATAGATAATTTTGATCAACAAAATTCAGTTTGGGATACAATTATAGCACTTAAAAAAATTAATCCATCAGATATTACCAGAGTAATTTCCAAAAATCGTTGGCAATCTGGAATAACTTATGACATGTATAAACATAATTATTCGGCAAATAATCCAACCCCAAATAGTGATTCTTCAAATTTATATGATTCATCTTATTATGTGTTAAACAGCGATTATAGAGTTTACATTTGTATTAATAATGGTTCTAGTCCAGAAAATTTAAAAGGAAGACCTTCCTTAGACGAACCAACCTTTACAGATTTAGAACCAAGAGCTGCCGGAGTAAGCGGAGATGGTTATCTTTGGAAATATCTTTTTACAATTAAACCAGATGATTTTATAAAATTTGAATCTACAGATTATATTCCAGTACCAAAAGATTGGGCAACAAATACTATTAATGCTTCAGTAAGAGATCATACTTTAATTAGTGGTCAATTAAAAACTGCAGTTATTATAAATCGTGGTCAAGGATATACTGAAAATACTTACAACAATGTGCCCATTAAAGGCGATGGTAGTGGAGCATTGTGCTCAATTGTTGTGGGAGCGGATCAAAAAATATCTTCTATAATCATAACAAATGGTGGGTCTGGATATACTTTTGCAACGGTAGATTTAATTTCAGTTGGAATTACAAATTCAGCAACAAATAAAAATGCAGAATTTGAAGTAATCATTCCCCCACCTGGAGGTCATGGATATGATATTTATAAAGAGTTGGGAGCAACAAAAACTCTTTTATATTCAAGATTGGAAAATGATGATCTAAATCCAGATTTTATAACTGGAAATCAATTTGCAAGAATTGGAATTGTAAAAAATCCAACATCTTATAATTCCACAACTTTATTGACCACACAAAAAGCAAGTGCATTATATGCTTTAAAATTAACTGGACTGACAACATCAACAACCTTTACTTTAGATTCAAATATTACACAAACGGTTGGAGTTGCATCAACTGCAGTTGGAAGAGTTGCTGCTTGGGATTCCAGAATTGGAGTTATAAAATATTGGCAAGATAGATATGTTGCAATCTCATCACAAAAAGATGCTTACGATAATTATGTTTCTCCACAATATGGTTATAAATTGAATGATTTTACAGCAAATCCAGATACTGGAGGATCAATAACAATTGTTGGGGGAACAAACAATCTTGCAATTCAAACCAATTTTGGCACTTCAAATAATCCTGGTATTACTACTACAATAAATAACTTTACCTACTACCTTGGTCAATCTTTTATCAAAGGAGTATCAACTCCAGAAGTGCAAAAATATTCTGGAGAAATGTTGTATATTGACAATCGCCCATCCATAACTAGATCTTCAAATCAAAAAGAAGATATTAAAGTTATATTACAATTCTAAGAATTATGCCCCAAGAAACTAATTTAAACGTAACTCCATATTATGATGATTTCAATGATGAAAAAAACTTTTATCGAGTTTTATTTAAACCAGGCAATTCTATACAAGCTAGAGAATTAACAACATTACAATCAATACTCCAAAATCAAATTGAAAAATTTGGAAATCATTTTTTTAAGGAGGGGGCAAGAGTAATTCCTGGTCAAATATCATTCACCTTAGAATATGATTGTATTCAAGTTGAATCTGAATTTTTGGGAATACCATTAAGTTTGTATTTAAATTCTTTGTTGGGAATTAAGATACAGGGGTCTACAAGTGGAGTTACAGCAAAAATTTCTAATATATTAAACCAAGGTGAATCAGATAATAATAATATTACATTATACTTAGAGTATGAAAAATCTTCAAATGATTTTTCAACAAAATCTTTTTCTGATGGTGAAAATTTAATAACTTTATCTGATATAACATTTGGTCTATCAAATCTCATATCTTCTGGTGAGCAGTTTGCCAAAGCAATAGATCAAAATGCAAGTGCGGTTGGATCTGCATCTTTTATTTCAGAAGGAGTATATTTTTTAAGAGGTACTTTTGTAAAAGTTCCTACTCAAACATTAATTTTAGATCAATATTCAAATTCTCCAACTTATAGGGTTGGATTGTATGTAAAAGAAGAAATTATAACAGCGGATCAGGATGAATCTTTATATGATAATGCAAGAGGATTTTCAAATTATTCAGCTCCAGGAGCAGATAGGTTAAAAATTAGTGCTGAATTAATTAAAAAAGAAATTGACGATTTTAACGACGAAAGTTTTGTCGAATTGATGAGAATTCAAAATGGAGCTATTGATAAATTTGTCAATAAAACAGAATATAATATTTTTGCTCAAGAATTAGCTAGAAGAACTTTTGATGAATCTGGAAATTACTATGTTGCACCATTTAATTCAGTAGTAAAGGAATCATTAAACAGTAGAGAAGGAAATAATGGGATTTATTATGAAAATCAGTTAACACAATCTGGAAAAACTCCATCTGAAGATTTGATGATATATCAAATCTCTCCGGGAAAGGCATATATTAGTGGATATGAAGTTAATTTGGATGGATCTACTCTTATTGATGTTGCAAAACCAAGAGATAAAGGATCAGTTTCTGGAGAAGGTATTCAATTTGACACCGGACCAAAATTTACAGTAACTAATGTTTATGGTCAACCAAGTGTTGGTGTTGGAACTACTGCATATTTAAGTCTCAGAAGTGATAGAATTGGTGCATCCAAACTTTCTCCCTCTGGAAATGAAATTGGTGTTGCAAGAGCATATGATTTCAGTTTAATTAGTACAGATTATCTCGGAATAACAACTACATACTCATTAAGAGTTTTTGATTTACAAACATTTACTCAGATTGGATTAAGTACAAACATATCTTTAACTAAACCAATATTAATTCAAGGTAATAGTAGTGGAGCAAGAGGATATTTAAAATCTTCAGTATCAAACTCCAACACATTAACATTATATGGAGTAGAGGGGCAATTTATAAAAGATGAAGGTGTAAATATTAGTGGTATTACAACATTTGGACACACAATAAGAAATATTAGAGATTATAAACTATCTGATATCAATTCAATTTACAGTTATAGAAGTTCTGCTTCAAGTAATTGTGGATTTAATGCCGACTTGGTATTAGATAAATCAATTGTTCCACCAGTAACAATTCAAAATAGTGCTGTATCTTCACCAACAATTCCATCCTTTATAATTACTCCAGATTCTAATGGATTTAGCACCGTTACATCCACTGCATGTAATTTTATTGGAGTAGCAACTGTTGGAAATATTGTAAGTTACCCAAGAGTAGGATTTAATACAATAACTTATAATAAAATTTCAAATATTTCAAATGATGGAAGACAATTAACACTAGTGAGCATCAGCACAGTTCCTGGAATTTGTGATGGTAGCATCGTTCAAGGAATTAGTACTGTAACAACATCTGATTTTTCAATACGATCTTCAGCAATTAAAAACATTTCAGATCCATCATATACTGTTAGATTAACAAAGGGGAATGTTTCAGAAATTGATGTTGAAAATACAGATATTGCTTTGAAAACACAATATTTAATTTCAAGTTTTAGTAATAATATAATTGTCGCAACTACACTAACATCTGGATATACTTATCAACCATATACAAACGATAGATATTGTCTTGCGTATAGTGATGGAACAAGTGAACCTTTATCTAGTGATAAATTTATATTTTCAAATGGATTTAAAGATTTATCAATTAAAAATTTAACTGTTGCAAGTGGATCAAATGCAACTTTGATTGTTTCAATCAAAAAAGAAAAACCAAAAGCAAAAACAAAAAATATTTTAAAGGCAAATACTTTAGTTATTAATAAATCTTCAAATTCAGCTTCTGGTGTTGGTAATTCTAGTTTAAATGATGGTTTAACATATAGTGCAATTTATGGTACAAGAATTCAAGATAAAGAAATTTCTTTAAATGTGCCAGATGTAAGAAGAATTTTAGCAATATATGAGTCATCATCTACATCAGATCCAGTTTTACCAACAATTACATTTGTATCCGGATCACTAACTGGACCAAATCAAGATGCAACTGATGCTATCATTGGTGAAAAAATAATTGGAGAAACTAGTGGTGCAGTTGCAATTATAATTGAAAAAACCACAAATACTCTCGGATTTATATATCGAAATGGAAATTTCTTTATTGCTGGTGAAAATATTATATTTACTGATTCTGGAATTTTGGGAGTATGCAACTCAAAGACAGATGGAGATAGAAATGTAAATGAAAAATATGCTTTAGATTTTGGACAAAGATTAAATTTTTATGATTATTCAAGAATTATAAAACTTGATGATAATTTTAATCCAACTAAAAAATTAAAAATTGTATTTCAAAATTATGTTATTGATGCAAGTGATGTTGGAGACATTGTTACAGTTAACAGTTATCCATCAGAAGAATATAAGTATTCCCAAATTTTTAATGAATCCTCAACCTCGGACATAATTGATATTCGACCAAGAGTATCAAACTATAGTGCGACATCAGCAATTTCTTCACCATTTGAATTTGAATCTCGAAATTTTACTTCTGCTGGACAATCTTCAAATTATTATATCGCACCAAATGAAACTATAACAGTAAGTTTTAGTTATTATTTACCAAGAATTGACAGATTATTCTTAACAAAGGAAGGAACTTTTCAACTCCAAAAAGGAGTTTCAGCAGACAATCCTTTACCACCAAATCCAGTTGATGGTGGACTAGAAATTGCAACATTTTATTTACCAGCATTTCTTTATAAAACTTCTGATGTAAGATTAAATTATGCAAGTCATAAAAGATATCGAATGCAAGATATTTCTAGATTGGAAACTAGAATTTCCAATTTAGAATACTATACAAATTTATCTCTTCTTGAAACTTCCACTGAATCACTATCGATTAAAACAAATGGAGTAGACAGATTTAAATGTGGATTTTTTGTAGATAATTTTAAATCTCATGCTTCACATTCAATTGCAAATGTAGATTTTCGTGCAAGTATTGATAAGCAAAAAGGATATTTGAGACCATCAAATTTTACAACAGCACTTGATTTAATTGTTGGGTCAGAATCATTAATTGGAATTGCTGTTACTCCAAACTCTTCTGTAGACTTGGGGTTTGTAACAGATTTACAAAATTCAAACGTTATAAAGAATGGAAACATTGTAACATTAAACTATACTTCTATACCTTTTGTCAAAAATGAATTTGCAACTAGAGTTGAAAGTGTAACACCATTTCTTATCGTTTTTTATAATGGAATTATAGACTTAAATCCATCATCAGATACTTGGGTTGATACAACAACTGTTGCTGCAAATCGAGTAAATATTGAGGGTGACTATAAATCTACAATACAACAACTTCAAGTTGATGAAAGAACTGGTTGGAGTGAAACCGATTGGGGAGCTTGGCAAACCGATTGGGTTGGAACAGTAGTTCAAGATAATGTTAGTCAGTCTATGGTTCAAGTAAGCACAGAATTTAGTGATACTTTTTCAAGAGCTGGACAATCTGGTTGGTTAACAGATTCTGTTGCTGCAAGAGGAGGACCACCTCCAGATTGGGCAAATGAAGTTCAAGCACAAAGAGGATTTTGGGAATTTGAAGTAGAGCAAAAAGGTACGGTAACTTCAGATCGTACAACAATTTCAAATGAAAGAACTACAACAACTAGTGCAAAACAATCTAGAACTGGTGTTGCTTGGAACGTAAGTGAAAGAGTTGATACGGCAAATCTTGGAGAAAGGGTAGTTAATACTGATACTATTCGTTTTATGAGATCTAGAAATGTTGAATTTATTGCTAGAAAATTAAAACCAAGAACAAGAATGTTTGCATCCTTTGATGGGGTGGTTGTTACAACTTATTGTTTTCCAAAATTAGTTGAAATTGATATGAAAACCGGAACATTTCAAGTTGGAGAAACTGTTGTTGGAAGAATGCCCGCTAGCCAAGGTGGTATAAGAATTGGAATACAACCAGAAACAGTATTTAGAGTTGCTACATCAAATCATAAATATGGTCCATACAATTCCCCAACAGATGTTTATACAATTAATCCATATGATGATACAATAACTCTTTCTTCAAATTATTCTTCAACTTCTGGTATTTTAAATATTGATACATCAAGTTTACAGAATATAGTTACTGGTGAATTTTTTGGCAGAATTATGGTTGGAATGATTTTGAGAGGACAAACTAGTGGTGCTGAAGCAATTGTAACTAGGAAAAGACTTGTTTCAGATAATATTGGAACTCTAATTGGTGTTTTCTTTATTCCAGATGGAAATATAAGTCCAAATCCAAAATTTGAAGTCGGAAATAAAGCTTTTAGATTGTCAAGTAGTAATACGGATTTTATTCCATTTTTCTCCAATCCTTCTTTTGCACCCACTCAAACCGGAAATCTTGTAACTACTAGTGCTCAAGAAAATTTCTTTGCATCTGGAATTCTTCAAACAAAACAAGATACAGTTCTTGGCATAAGAAATGCTAATGTAAGAAAAGAATTAAGAGAAGATATACCAAGAACTATCAGTAGTACAAATAATGATGGTGGAGGAGTAATAGCAACCTTAGATGTAAACCAAAGAATTAATGTTACTGGAGAACAAATAACCTCTTCTGTTTATCGAGATCCTTTAGCACAATCATTTATTGTAAGTCAACAAAATGGTTTATATGCAACTAAATTGGATATATATTTTCAAGCAAAAGATGATACTTTGCCAGTTATTGTGCAATTAAGATCTATTGAAAGTGGATTACCTACTACAAAAGTATTACCATTTTCAGAAGTTGAATTACTCCCAGCACAAGTTGCAATTTCAACTACTGGACAAGTTCCCACAACTATAACATTTAAAGCTCCGGTTTATCTTGAAAATACAAAAGAATATGCAATTGTATTGCTTTCAGATTCTACAAATTACACTGTTTGGATTTCTAGAATGGGAGAAGAAGATATAACTACTGTAAATCTTCCAGAATCTGCTAAGAAAATTGTTTCAAATCAACCATATCTTGGATCTCTCTTCAAATCTCAAAATGGAAGCACTTGGGAACCAAGTGGTTATGAAGATTTAAAATTTATACTCTATAAAGCTCAATATACAACCACACCGGGCACTGTGACCTTCTACAACCCATCAGAAGGAATTTCTAATGGTACTTTATGCAATTTACCTAAAGACGCTGTACAGTCATTCTCTAAGAGAATTGCGGTTGGTGTATGCACAAATATTAGCAACTATGCTGGTATTATTCCTGGAGTAAGTATTGGAATTACCGATATGAGCGTAAGTGGTAAATTAATTGGTGTTGGTGGATCAGTATCACAATCTGTCGGAGCTGCACTTTCTACTGTTAGTGCTGGTATTGGTTATACAACTTTTGGTGCTACGGGAATTTCTCTAGACACAATTACTGGTGAAGGATATGGATTGACAGCAGATATACATTTTGTCAATAATTCTTTAGATACGACAAGTTCTGGAATTGTTACAGTTACTAATGGTGGATTTGGATATAGAGTTGGTGATATTGTAGGAATCCCAAGTTCAATTTTATTTGGAAGTGGTGCAACTTTAAGAGTGCAAACTTTGGGATCAGTAAATACTCTATTTTTAGACGAAATTCAAGGAAATTTTGATTCGAGTATTGCAATTGGAAAAAGATTAACCTATCAATCTACAGCAATTGCTGGAGTTTCTAGTTTTGTCGGATTGGCAACAGTTTCATCAATTTTAGAAAATACAACATATGATGGACTTCACATTAAAATTAGGCATAGAAATCATGGAATGAATCAAACAAACAATTTGGTAAAAATTAGTGGTGTTTTAAGTGATGTTTTACCAACTACTTTGTCTGCAGATTATTTGAATACATCAACAAATTCAATTTCTGTTGTTTCTTCTTCTAATTTTTCTACTTTTGAAAATGTTGGTGTTGCTTCAACAAATCCGGGATATTTACTTGTTGACGATGAAATTATTTCTTACACTGGAGTTTCTGGAAATACTTTAACTGGAATTTCAAGAGGAATTGATAATAGAAAAATATTTACTCATACTGCTACATCAAATGTTTACAAATATGAGTTTAATGGTGTTTCACTGAGAAGAATTAATAAAACACACGATATGGCATCACCATTGGTTTCAGTTTCAAATCCAATTAGTATTGATAATTATCATATAAAAATTAACATGGATGATACCAATTATGGGATTGATAGATCTGGAAATTCAAATGGTATTCCAAATCTTTATTTCAATACAACAAAAACTGCTGGTGCTAGTGGGATTGTAGCAAGTCAAAATTTAATATTTGAAACTATAACACCAAATGTGCAAATATTTACCCCAAAAGGAACTGGAATTGGATCTAGAATGAGGTCTATTTCTGGTAGAAGTGTGAGTGGAAATGAAGTTGCATTCTCAGATTTGGGATTTCAAGAAATAGAATTAAATAGATCCAATGATCTAACTTCTACAAGAATTGTTGCATCCAGAGTAAATGAAACAAGCAAACTTACAAGTCTTCCAGGAAATAAATCGTTTACTTTGGCAATTGATTTATTTACTTCCGACACAAATGTATCTCCAGTAATAGATCTTGAAAGAGTTAATATGATTCTCACAACAAATCGTATTGATAAACCAGTAACGGATTTTTCCACAAACAGATCTATTAAACAAATTGGGCAAGATCCACATGCAGCAATTTATGTTTCAAATACAATTTCACTTCAAAATCCATCTACTTCTTTGAAAGTTTTGTTTGGAGCATATCGTCATTCTTCTGCAGATATTAGAGTAATGTATAAAACTTATCGTGATGATGGATCAGAAAATCAACAACCATATGTGCCATTTCCTGGATACAACAACTTTGATGATGCCGGAAATGTTGTAAATTTTGCTCAAAATGATGGAAATCCCGATAAAATAATTCCACCAAGCGATTCTCTTTCTGATTGGAAAGATTATGAATATACTGAAAACCAAATACCAGAGTTTACAAAATTTTCAATTAAGATAATTATGGCTGGTACGAATCAAGCGTATCCTCCACAAATTAGAGATCTTAGAGCAATTGCTTTGGCATAATATGATTCAAAATAATTTAATTCCTGTAGAGGGAAAACCAAATCTTTACAGGGATTCAAGAAGTAATGCTATCGTATGTGCTGATAATACCGCGTATAATCAGCACATGAAATATATAAAGGAAAAGGAATATGAAAAAATTAAAATCCAATCATTAGAAAGTGAAATTTCAAGCATTAAAAGTGATGTAGCAGAAATAAAACATCTACTACTTAATATGATAAAATAAATATTTTATATAAAAAGAAAAAGTAATGGCACAGCCAACAACCAGGCAAGAATTAATTAATTATTGTAAAAGAAAACTTGGTTATCCAGTATTGGAAATTAACGTTGCTGATGAGCAAATTGAAGATCTTGTTGATGATGCTGTACAGTATTTTCAAGAAAGACACTTTGATGGTGTTGAGCAAATGTATTTAAAATATATAATTACTCAAGATGATATTAATAGGGGTCGAGCATCAACAACAGGATCTGCAGGAATTACTACAACTAGTGCAACATCGTCAATTGTTGGAGTTGCTGTTACATTTAATTATGTAGAAAATTCAAACTATATTCAGATTCCTCCAGCAGTTATTGGAATTAATAAAATTTTTAAAATTGGTGGAAATAATACAATATCGCAAAGCATGTTTAATGTGCAATATCAATTAATGTTAAATGATGTTTATTATTTTAACAGTATTGAATTGTTATCATATACTATGGTTAAAAGATACTTAGAAGATATAAGTTTTCTTTTAACTCCAGAAAAAAATATTAGATTTAATCAAAGGCAAGATAGATTATATCTAGATATGGATTGGGGAGCACTTTCTGTTGGTCAATATATAATTATTGATTGTTATCGAGTTTTAGATCCAAATGATTATCCTAGAGTTTGGAATGATTCATTTTTAAAACCATATTTAACCTCACTAATTAAAAAACAATGGGGTCAAAATTTAATTAAATTTAGAGGTGTAAAACTTCCCGGTGGAGTTGAGTTAAATGGAAGAGAAATTTACGAAGATGCAATAAATGAATTGGAGGATATTAAAAAAAGAATGATGAATGAATTTGAATTACCTCCATTGGATGCTATTGGATAATGTTAAACCCATTTTTTCTTCAGGGAGCTGCCTCTGAGCAAGGATTAGTTCAAGATTTAATAAACGAGCATATAAGAATGTTTGGGGTGGAAATTTATTATCTTCCAAGAAAATATTTGACAGAAAGATCAATCATTAAAGAAGTTATACAATCAAAATTCGATAAAGCATTTCCTTTAGAAGCATATATTTCAAATTTTGACGGATATGCGGGAAATACTGATGTTTTGTCAAAATTTGGAATTTCAATTAGTGATGAATTGACATTAATAGTATCAAAAGAAAGATATGAAAATTATATTCAAGAATTAATCGAAGATGATACTAATGTAAAATTATCCTCAAGGCCAAAAGAAGGTGATTTAATTTATTTTTCTTTGGGGGATAAATTATTTGAAATTAAATTTGTAGAAAATGAGAAACCATTTTACCAACTTGGAAAAAATTATGTTTATGAATTAAAATGTGAGTTATTTGAATATGAGGATGAAGATATTGACACTGGAATATCTGAGGTTGATAGCATTATTCAAGATGAAGGATATATTGCAACACTCTTACTTTCTGGTATTGGATCAACTGCAACAGCAATAACATCTCTTGCTGTTGGTGGAGTTAAACTGATAAGTCTCATAAATGATGGACAGGGATATACATCTACACCAATAATTAATATTTCTCCTCCTGGAGTTGGAAATACTGCAACTGCAGTTGCAATTATGACTTCTAGATCTGGATTAACAACTGCATATTCAATTAAAGATATCTTTATTACAAATCCAGGATATGGATATACATATTCTCCGTCAATATTTTTCATTGGTGGCGGTGGAAATGGAGCAATCGCCACTGTGTCAATCTCAACTTCATCGGTAGGAATTGTTACTATTACTGGTGGAGGAAGTGCTTATACAACTTCACCAACAGTTACATTCTCTTCACCAAATGTATCTTATGGTACAACTGCAACTGCAATTTCTGTTGTTTCATCTGCAGGAACAATTTCACAAATTAGATTTACAAACTCTGGAGTTGGATATACTGTAACTCCAACAGTTACAATTTCAAATCCATCAATGATTGGATCTGGATCATATGAATATAACGAAATTGTTGTTGGATCTGCAACATCAACAACAGCAAAAGTTAGAAGTTGGGTTTTATCCACAAAAACTCTTGAAGTTTCAATTGTTGATGGAGAATTTTCTATGGGTGAAAGTATCACTGGACAAACTTCTGGTGCAACATATACATTAAAGTCTTTTAATAAAGATAATTTGGTAGATTCTTATAATCAAAATGCAATAATTGAATCCGAAGGAGATGCAATTACAGATTTTACAGAAAGTAATCCATTTGGAGATGTTTAATTGTTAAATATATGTAAAGGATAATACAAATGTTTGGACATTTTTATCACGAAATTTTTCGAAAAACTATAGTTGGGTTTGGAAATATTTTTAATAATATTGAAATACATCACAAAAATAATTCCGATGATAATTTTAGTATCATTAAAGTTCCACTTGCATATGGACCGACTCAGAAATTTTTAGCAAGAATTGATCAAGATCCTACGGCTTTAAAACCAATCAAAATAACATTACCAAGAATGTCCTTTGAATTTGTTGGATTGAATTATGATTCATCTCGAAAAGGATCTTCAACTCAAACCTTCATAACTACACCATCCACAAATTCTTCTCTGGCAAAAAAAGTCTACATGCCAGTTCCATATAATATGCAATTTGAATTGAATATTATGACTAAATTGAATGATGATTCTTTACAAATAATAGAGCAAATATTACCATATTTTCAACCACATTATGCGATTACAATTGATTTGGTTACTCCAATTAATGAAAAAAAAGATGTGCCAATAGTACTGGAAAGTGTTTCTTTTAATGATGATTATGAGGGGGATTTTGATAATAGAAGAGCATTAATTTACACTCTTAGATTTACAGCAAAAACTTATCTGTTTGGTCCAGTGCCAGATTCTTCTACAGGAATTATCAAAAAAGCAACTTTGGACTATATGACAGATACAAATACTCAAAAGCGAGAAGTTAGATATTCTGTAACTCCAAGAGCAACTAAAGATTACAATTCTGATGCAACAACCACCTTGTCATCTGATGTTGATGATGAATCCATTTACATCTCAGTTTCTGATGCATCATCTATAATAGTTGGAAGTAGATTATATGTTGATACAGAGCAAATGTATGTAAAATCAAAAGATGGTAACAATTTGGTTGTAATTCGAGGATATGAAACTGGTGGAATCACTGGACACCCAGTTGGATCTACAGTTGATCTAATAACTTCATCCGATGATAGTTTAATTCAAATTGACGATGATTTTGGATTTAATGAAACTACTACATTTTTTCAAGATTTTAAAGAATATAGTCCTTCACAAAATATTGATTTGTAATTATGAAGGAAAAGTTTAAGAATTTAAATGATTCTTTTGATGTTTCTTCAACCTTTGCCGAAATAATCAATCCAATAGAATCTAAAGTAGTTGAGTCCGAAATAGAAAAACCTGAAAGTATTAATATTGATAATGAAATATTAAAAGATTATGAATATACAAGAGGAAATCTTTATTCATTAATTGAAAAGGGTCAAGAGGCAATTAATGGAATTTTGGAATTGGCGCAAGAAAGTGAAATGCCGAGAGCATATGAAGTTGCAGGACAACTAATTAAAAATGTTGGAGATGTTGCAGACAAATTAATGGATCTTCAGAAAAAATTAAAAACTATTGATGAAGTTAAATCAAAAGGTCCAACAAATGTTACTAATGCATTGTTTGTTGGATCTACAACAGAGTTATCAAAATTTATTAAGGCGCAAACTCAAAAACAATAAATAATTCAAAAATGGCAGTACCAGTAGTAAACATTACAATTGACCAAGGTGCGGATTTTTCTTCATCATTTACAATTACAAATCCAAATAATTCTGTATACAGTTTGTCTGGTGCAAGTGCAGCAGCAAAACTTAAAAAGTTTGCAGAATCGACGACTTCTTATTCTTTCTCAACCACGATTACAGTAGCAACAGGAGTAATTACTCTTACAATGACAGATACTGTCACTTCTACAATTCCCCCAGGAAGATATTATTATGATATTTTGGTTACAAATAGTTCTGGACTCAAAACTAGGGTGGTTGAGGGAATGGCTTTGGTAAATGCAGGCATAACAACATAAATAATTAAAATTTCTTACCTTACTAATGTCAGATTTTAAGGTATCCAAAAATAATAACGCAAGTGCTTATAATGTAAAATTGGATTCTGGTAATAATTTTAAAGTAACTCAGGAGAAAACAATTGTGGCAGAATTTCTTTCAGATTTAGCAGATGTTGCAGTCACAAATCTCCCTGCAAGTGATAACTATGTTTTAACATATGATGCATCACTACAAAAATATACTTTGGTTCCTGCAGACCAAGTTTTACAATCTGCAGTTGCGGATTCTCAACTTCCTCAAGAGTTTATAAATCAACTGGATGTTGATCTGGATGATAAAATTGATGTGGATGCGGGAGGCTTTTAAAAACCTAAATATTAAAAAAATAGTATAAAAAGATGCCAGCTCCCATTTTACAGTTTAAGAGAGGTCTTCTTGTTGATCTTCCTGGGCTCAGGGATGGTGAACCCGGATTTACAACTGATTCATATGACCTGTATGTAGGTATTGATAGTACCACAAATAATAATAAGTTTTTTGGTTCTCATCGTTACTGGACAAAAAATACAGCATCTACAGGAAGTGGTGTTAATTTTGTAGAAGGAACTACAAATGGAACACAATATCTCACTCTCAAGGCACCAGATACTCTTGCAGGAATCACAACCTTTGTGCTTCCAGGATCTCAGGGTTCGGCATCTTCTGTTCTAACGAATGATGGTAGTGGAAATCTAAGTTGGTCAAGTGGTTCTGCATCTCCGGTTTTTAGTGGTATTGCATCATTTACAGACACAACCGACAATACTTTTGGTGATGAGAATACTGGTGCAGTTCAAATTGATGGTGGTGTGGGAATTGCAAAAAACCTTACCGTTAAACAAAATCTTTATGTCGGTGGATTTGCTGAGTTTGTAGGTGTAGTAACATTTAAGGGTGGAACAATCAATCTTGGTGATGGAAACACCGATGATATTAATGTTGGTGGTGAGTTTATTTCAAGTCTCATTCCAAATACTGATAATGCTCACGATTTAGGTAGCAATGCAAATAAATGGAGAAATCTGAATGTAGTAAGTGTTGCGACTACAAATATTAGTGTTACTGGTCTTTCTACCTTTACTGGTGCGATTGATGCAAATGGTGGTGCTGATATTTCTGGTGGTGAAACAACTCTTTCTTCGGCAACGGTATCTGACTTAACTTCTGGTAGAGTTGTTCTTGCCGGAACTTCGGGTGCTCTTGAAGATAGTGCTAATCTTACCTTTGGTGCTGGTGGACTCGTTGTTGGTGCCGGTGGAATTAATGTCACTGGTGTTTCTACTTTTTCTACAGACTTAGATATTGGTGGTGATCTTAAAGTTGGTGGTAATGATATTAAGGCATCTGATGGTACAGTCGCA
>Ga0247843_1002647_pt1 | contig 31782 bp, 31 predicted proteins | sample LaCruzMarch2017__FD_192420 | JGI IMG/M metagenome (GOLD analysis project Ga0247843, IMG submission 192420) | Freshwater microbial communities from meromictic Lake La Cruz, Castile-La Mancha, Spain - LaCruzMarch2017_8m | ecosystem: Environmental > Aquatic > Freshwater > Lake | place: Spain... | reverse complement strand
CACATCAAGCACTTATGGCTTAAAATTGAAGATTATACCAGTGCTGATACCCTCAAAAAAGCTGTGGATGATATTGTCGCCCAAGTGAAAACTAAATACACGATTACTTTTACTTGACTACTTAATAGGCGTTTGAATCGCGCCCGGGCTGATGGCGTTGACCCGAATTTTGAGCGGGCCCAATTCCTGCGCAATGGATTTCATAAACATCAAAACGCCTCCTTTGGAAGCCGCGTAGTTGATATGGCCCGCCCACGGAATCATGTCGTGTACCGAACTCATACAAATAATTTTGCCAATGGCACGATCAACCGTCTCTCCTTCGGCTTGTGCTACAAAATGTTTGGCAGCCTCTCGGGCACTCAAAAACTGTCCCGTCAGATTGATATTGATGACATTTTCCCATTGTTCCAGGGTCATTTTCAGGAAAGAAGAATCATTTTGAACACCGCTGTTAGCCACCAAAATATCCACCCGTCCAAAAGTAGCCACGGTTTTTTCAAACATTTGAATGACATCGGCTTCCTTTCCGACGTGTGCTTTGACCGCAATGGCTTTTCCGCCAGCGGCTTTGATTTGTTTGACTACTTCCAGCGCTTTTTCCCGACTGCTATTATAATTGACGACTACATTGGCTCCTTCCTGCCCGAACGCCACAGCGATGGCACGCCCAATGCCCGAACTGGAACCCGTCACAATGGCGGTTTGATTGATTAGTTTCATGCGAATAATTGTGTAGAAATTGAGTTGTTTATCAATTTTAAGCAATTTTGGGAAAAAGTCATACTGCCAACCCAACTGAATGAAAAGAATCTATATTTATTACGGCATAGGATTAGGAATACTGTTGGTCGTACTTCGACTTATTGAATATCAATTCTTGGTTCGTGCCTACGTGTTTGAAATTTATGGAGGGCTTATCGCCCTAATTTTCATGGGTTTAGGCATTTGGGCGGGACTCAAACTAACAAAAAGGAAATCAGCCCCAGTCGTTATTCAAACACCCCTTCAATTTGACGAAAACAAAATCAAAGAGTGGGGCATCAGCAAACGGGAACATGAAGTACTTGAGTTGATTTCCCAAGGATTAAGCAATCAGGAAATTGCAGATAAATTGTTCGTTTCTCTGAACACGGTCAAAACTCATTCTGCGCGTTTGTTTGAGAAATTGGAAGTCAACAGCCGCACCAAAGCCGTCCACAAGGCTAAGGAATTGGGACTGATACGGGTAAACTAAAGAATGATTTAGGCCTCAAAATTGAAAATCACCCGAAAGTATGACAGAGGTAGCCGTGCCTGTGTCCTACTTTTGTGAACGTCGACGAGGTTTGAACGGGGGCACGGTACCGCAGCGGCGGGCCGTGCCGTTGCGGCCCAGCCCTCACCGACGTTTTTGATCAAATTTTTCGATTGTTCACTAAAAATAAATTTTAAAAATGAGACAGACAATTATCCGCTACGGGCTTATTTCGGGAGTTATTTCTTCTATCTTAATGCTGATTGTTTCCTCGATTATGAAAGTAATCGGCTTCCAAAAATTTGCCGAATACGGCGTTTGGGTTGGTTTTACCTGCATTATTCTTTCGCTCGTACTGGTCTTTTTCGGAATTAAAACGTACCGCGATGAGCAGGGCGGCGGTCAAATCACGTTCGGGAGAGCCTTTCAAATCGGCATTTTAGTTACTGTCATTTCCTGCGTGTGTTATTCGCTCACATGGGTCGTTTGTTATTACAATTTTTTTTCCAATTTTATGGACGACTTTGGCACTTATCAACTTCAAAAACTGAAAGAAAGCGGTGAAAGTGCCGCCGAAATAGCGAAGCAAACCACCGAAATGAATCGCACTAAAGAACTTTATCAAAACCCTTTCTACAATTTTGCCGTGACGTTCATGGAGCCTTTTCCCGTCGGCTTATTGATGACCACAGTATCGGCGTTGGTTTTAAAGAAGAGATGAGTTAGGATTCTTAATACTCTATCCGTGTTCCGTTACTACGTTTTCCGTTCATCGGGCCACTAAACTTTCAACACATTTTCAGTTCCAATTTCCTTAATGGAGCGACAGCCGGCAAGTGCCATAGTCAGGTCAAAATCAGCGAGATAATTGGCTAAAACCTGTTGAACACCTTCGCTTCCGCCCAAAGCAAGGCCATAGACGTAAGGACGCCCCAAACAGACTGCCGTAGCGCCCAAGGCCAGTGCTTTAAAAATATCAGCACCACCGCGTACCCCACTATCCAACAGCAATGGAATACGCCCCTGAATTGCATTCGCGATCAGGGGCAACATATCCATCGTTCCCACGGCCCCGTCTACCTGACGTCCGCCGTGGTTGGAAATCACCAAACCATTGATGCCATGGTCCAATGCTTTGAGCGCATCGTCGGGGTGCAGTATTCCTTTTAACAAAATCGGGAGTTTAGTGATGCTTCGCAAATAGGCCAGATTCTCCCACGTTAACGAAGGGCGCGTATAAATATCAATGAATTTTTTGACGGCTTTACGAGGATACCCTGATTTTGCATTTTCCCAAAAACTGCCCGGATAACGGCTGATTCCTTTCAATAACGTACGAACAGCATCATAGGTGACTTTCGGTTTGGGAGCAGGGGTTTCATCGGGTTCATCCAATAAACGCCTGAAAACAGGGTCTGAAGTATATTGAGCAATGCCCATACCGCGCAAAAACGGCAAATAGGCCAACTCTAAATCTTTGGTGCGCCACCCCAAAAGCGTCGTATCCAACGTAACCACAATGGCCTGACAACCAGATTTTTCGGCCCGCTGTACAAAACTGGCCACTAATTCGTCCGACTTGCTCCAATACAATTGAAACCAATGCGGCTGATTGCCCATGGCTTCGGCACAAACTTCCATCGGAACAGAAGCTTGATTTGAAAAAATATAGGGAATTCCCATCGCAGAAGCGGCTTTTGCCACAGCTAAATCGGCTTCCGGATGCACCATTTCCAACACCCCAATGGGCGCTAACAACAGCGGATAAGGGAGTTTTTGACCAAACAATTCAATGCTTGTATCTCGAACGGAAACATCACGTAACATGCGCGGTAAAATCCGCCAACGCTCAAATGCCCTTCTGTTTTGAGCCATCGTATCACCGTGACCTGCCCCACCGATAATGTAAGCGGCTGCTTCGGGCGATGTCGCTTTCATTGCCTTTGCTTCCAATAAATGATAATCAACCGGAATGGGTGAAACGATTCCTGAAGCTCCTTCCAGGTATATTTTCTTTTGGCGTTCAAAAGCATTCATACAATCAACGAATTTCAGTTTAGGATGGAATATAATAAAAAAGGTAACCGATATGGACCGGTTACCTCACAACAGCAAACTTATTTTTAATACGGAATCCCTATTTTTTTATAAATAAAGTGCATTAGCCAGGCAGGCCCAATCATCAGAAATTGTAAATCTTTAAAAAACGACGGTTTTTTGCCTTCCACTTTGTGTCCCCAAAATTGTCCTATCCAAGCAACCACAAAAATACCCACCGAAACCTGCCATAAGGTTAGCCCTTGGTTTTCAATTTGTTGGGCCAAATAGAGACATAAGCCCGCAAAAAACAAAAGCCCAACGGCCAAGGTAACCGACAATCGAATGTAATAAAGTGAAACCAGTGCCAATATCACCATCGCCAGATTCAGTTGGAGATTTTCGGCAATAAAAACGGGAAATTTTACACTGTACAATAATCCCACTACACTAAAAAAAATGGAAGGGACACAAATCCAGTGTACCAGTTTGTTGGTGGGATTTTGATGGCTTTCGCCATATTCGTTTAGCCAGGCATCTATTGCTCTCATAATTTTAAAAGGGTTGGTTTAGTTACCCAAAATTATAAATAATTCCTGATAAAATTAGACGATAATCATTCAATAAATCAACTGCAATCTATCGGCCAGTCTAAGGCCGTTATTTGTGTCCTCACAAACAATCCTAAGCCCTGCTCTATCGGGCAGTCCAACCGCCGTCTACCGTAAGTATGGAACCAACCATGTACGTAGCGGCATCGCTTGCCAGAAAAATGGCGGCTCCCTGAATTTCCCGCAACTGTCCCCAACGACCTACGGCCGTAGCACCCACAACAAATTTTATAGCCTCTTCGGTATGGGCAATGGGGATGTTCATTTCGGTCAGGAATGGTCCTGGACAAATGGCATTGACATTGATATTGAAGGGAGCCATTTCCAACGCAAGCGCTCGGGTCATCTGAACCACTGCGCCTTTACTCGCCGTATAAGGCGTGCGATTGGCCAAACCGACTAAACCGAGCGTACTCGCCATGTTGATAATGCTGCCTCGGTTATTTTGTTTCATGTAGGGAATGACTGCCCGAGAACAAAGCCAAGTGCCGTTCACATTCACATCCATTACTTTTTTGAAATCGTCGGGCGTAAGTTCATCAATCGCCCCTCGGATGTTGATACCAGCGCTGTTGATAAGAATATCTATTCGGCCAAAAACGCTCATGGCTTCTTTGGCCATGGCTTCGGTTTGGGCCAAATCCGTAATATCAGCACTGAAAGAAATGATTTTGGTGCCATATTCTTCACTCAATTCCCGGGCGGCACTTGCTCCTTCTTCGGCATTTCTATTCACCAACATGACATTGGCTCCCGCCGACGCCAGCCCGGCTGCCATGGCCAGTCCTAATCCTTTGGAGCCTCCTGTAATGATGGCGGCTTTTCCGCTTAAATCAAATTGTTTGATGCCAGGAAGTGTTTCTTTGCTCATATTTTAACTAATTGTGAATTGTGATTTAGTGAATGGTGAATAATGTGGCCAAGGCACCACTGCGACGCCTGTGCGGTGATTATTTTCTTGCCTTTGTTTATGAGGACACAAATATCACTAATGCTGTTTCCAGTAATCAAACGATTGAACGATGTTATCCTCCTCTGCCGCCAACTTTTCATCCAGACTTAACTGTGCGACTCTCGGCAGGGCTGATTTGGGTTTATTTTTTCTAACCATTTGTAACATACGGGCCAATTCACTTCCTGAAACTCCGCTGAACGTAGCCCAATAATCGTTATTCAAGCAGGGGATTTCCAAAGGGTCGCGGGTAATCATTTCCAGATTGAATGTGACGTTAGGATTGTGCTGTTTACAAATTGAAATCAGTTTGGGCAAATCCAAAATTCCCTTTCCCATCGGCACTTCCGACAATAGAAAACCCGACGCATATTCTTCGACGGCCATGTCTTTGATGTGCGTACTCATCAAATAGGGAGCCAAGGTTTGCGCTGTAGTTATCGGGTCTTCCAACAAGGCAATGTTATTACCAAAATCTAACGTGGCTCCTACCCACTCGCTGCTGAGTTGCTTTAAAGTAGCGGCCAACTCACTCGCCAGCCAATCTTTGTGATTTTCTATTCCTAATTTGACTTGGTATTTACGAACGATAGGCTCGGCCAATTGAATGGCCAACGTCGCATTTTTCTTAAATTCCTGAAAAGCTTCGGGACTATGCAATGTTTCGTAGCGGCGTCCGCCCAAGCTCACGGTTCTTAAAATGTGAGCCCCAGCTTCTTTGGCGTTTTTTACTTCTGTTTCGAAGGTTGCCACGTCGGCGGCTGTTTTGGGCAAACCGATAGAACCTTCGAGATACATTCCCAGTTTTTCTCTTCGTTCACGCACTTTTTTAGCAAAATCGCTCGACCAGTCTTTTACCACCACCTGAATTCCACCCGCCCCGATTTGGTGACAATGTTCCATCAAGTCAATGGCGTTTTGAAATCCCGGGTATTTTTTACTTTCCACCTTCGGATTCCCACGAAAGGCATAGGAATGAACGACCACGCCCATGCGGGTTTCCGCTAAAAACGGCGTGAATTTGGGCAGAGAAAGTGCCGTAAAACCCAACGTAGCGTTTTGTAAAAATTTGCGTCTTTTCATTTTCCGGTACTTGGTTAACTCAAAGTTTCTTATTTTTTCAGTTTTTGTACTTCAGCTTCTGAAAGCCCTGTTAACCTGCTAATCACATTGATAGGTAGGTTTTCTTCAATAGCTTTGAGTGCAATTTCAATTTTTTCTTCAAGCTTGCCTTCCATTTTGGAAGTATCAATTACATTTTTCAAATCTCGGTAAGATTTTAGACTCTCTTCGTATTCTTCCTTTTCAGCAGGGCTAAACTTAGCTATTTCAGCAACTTCGAACAATTTAGCGAATACCTTCTCTTGTAGCGTTTTAGGACGGTTCTCTAAATTTGGCAGATGTTTGAGAACATATAGCCATTTATCATAAGTTGTTTTTAATTCATCTTCTACCTTGAGAAAATTCGGCATTTCCAAATAGATGAACGTCAATTTCTCATAGAACACCTCGCTATCTTGGTCTTTCAACTTTACTTCATGCCTTACTTTTTTTTCTGCTTTATCTTCTGTAAAAACAAAGTCTAATATTCCAACAGTATAAATTTCTGATAATTTAAAATCCCAATCGCCCCTGATTGCCTGTTCCTGAATTGGGAAAGTCGAATAATAGACACTTCTATCTTTAAAATAATTTTGCTTGGCTTTCTGCATTTCCACAATGAATCTCTCACCGTTCGTCCCTACACAATACAAATCAAAAATGGCCTTTCTATCTAACTCAAAACTGCCAAGACGCTCATTATTCTTATAATTCAAATCAACAATCCGGCGTTGCTCCGGCAAAACGACTTCGTTTAAAAAATCAATCAACAACTCTTTATTTGGTTCAGTACCAAACAGCTTTTTAAACCCAAAATCCGTGAAGGGATTGATATATTTTTCTTTCAAGACCATAATTATTCTGCTTAATATCAGCAAAAATACATTCTATCCCCCGAAATCATATAGTATTTCTGTTTTTAGGCTCTCCCGTCTTTACTTGGCAATACCGGATTTGGTATCAATCAGGTACTGATTCAATTCTTTGGCCGTCCAGGGCACTACTCGTCCCTGCGAAGTATGCCTCGTTTTACTCACAATTCCTTTGCTTACCGGCCCGGCATTATTGCCCCATTCGTTACGGATATAGGTCAAAACCGCCATAATAGCCCCATCATCCATGACAGAGTGTGACGGCATCGCGGGCAGTATGTCGGGGACGTCATAGAGTTTTCCGGCTACGTCCAACGGCCCTTCCATTCCGTGTAACACAATGAGTGACAGGCGTTTTTCATCTCCCAACACCCAAGCCGACTCAATCAAGGGCGGCCCAAAGCGGTTTAAACCGGCTCCGTCGCTGCCGTGGCAACCGGCACAGGTAGTAAGATAATGCTGCCTGCCCAACGTAAACAGTTGTTGCTGCTCCTCGTTCAAAGGATTTTTTTGTGAAACATTCGCCTGTGCGATATGTCCGGGCCACTCAAACAAGGATTCGAGGGTTTGAAGACGATTTTTTTGAGCGGGTTCAAAATCAGCACGAGCAAAAAGTACCGGCGCGGTAGCCAGCTGAATCGGTTTCAATTTTCGATTTTTGCCCTGAATCGACATGGCCGTCAACATGGTTTTTGGTTGCCACCCAAACGAAGCTTTATCCACGTCTAATTTCTCCAAAAGTGCCAACATCTCTTTCGCTTCTCTTTTACGAACAATGGAGGTCGTAAGCATTTCCAGAAAAATCTCTCTTTCGGGCTGAGCAGTTTGCCAATGGGGAGATTTTAATAAACGTTCTAAAAAGGCAAATTCCTGATTAGGAAGGCTGCTCATGACCGCATCCCGCATCAAAGGATAGGTACCATATCGTTCAATAATACCCATCAATAACGGCTGAGCCATCTGCGGTTCAAGTACTCGTGCCGAAAGTGCAATTTGAAGGGTTTGTTCAATGGGTGTTTGTTCCCATCCTTTTAGTAAAACATCTCCCAATTTCTCACGAATCGTTTTCTCCTTTTGGGCAATCGGCTCCAACAATCGCAACGCCGTACTGCCCACGAGTGCATTTCTATCAAACAGAAGTTTAAAAAGAAGGTCGGCATTTGTCCATTTCAAGCCCTGCAGCGTCCACAAAGCATGAAGTCTTCCTAAATTATTTTGACCGTTCAGGGCTACTTCTTCCAAAGAAGCAATCGCCTTTTTGTCATTTCGCTCCACCAACAGCCGTTGCGCCATATCACGTTGCCAACCGTCGGAATGCGACAAATTGACTACCAATTCTTCCGAAGTAGCCTTCGAAAGTTTTTTCGGTTTTGAAGGTTTCCAATCGATCGGAACCACTCGCCAAATACGACCTCGGTGAATGGGCTGAGTGAGTTTACGACTGATGGTTTGTTCTCTCAGATAGGGTGTTACGTATGCCCCGTGCTGAATCAGCCCACGGTACATATCGGCTATGTACAGCCCCCCATCAGGTCCGGCTGTTAAATGTACCGGCCGAAAACGCTCATCTGTGGAAGCCAAAAACTCTTTACCGGGATGCGGGTCGTAAGCAGAGACCAGAAAACCTTTTTTCTCCACCACATTGCGCTTGACGAGATTTCCGGAAGGCTCACACACAAAGACATTTCCCTGATACGCTTTCGAAAAAACCGTTCCCCTATACACCAGCGGTGAGCAGGCGGCAGTAAATTCCAACAAACGCCCTGTCGAGTCCAATGTACCGGGAATATAGCCTCGATTAACTGCCGGATTGGGGCGAATCGGGTACACTCGGCGGTCAATCGTGAGCCCGTGGTCGATACCGGAAGTGGGCGTATGATTTTTATTTTTAGAAAGATAATTAGGCGGAATCAAATCGGCGTGCAATTGTGACCAGTTATAATTGTAATGCAGGCGGCCTTCATCATCGTGGCTCATGCCCCATTGCCCGCGAAATTCGGTACTGTCGCGCAGCCATTTTCCCTCTTCCAACCGATACCGCAAACGGGATTTAGCATTGTAATACCAATTGTCCATGCCGCGCCAAAGGCCATTGTCCGTATGTTCAGGAAGACCATTCCGAGAATAAGTAGAGTCAATCAGAATTTTAGAATCGGCTTTCAGATTACCATCCGCATCTTTTGCAAACCAAAGGGCCCCATTTTCCGCAATCAAAACTCCCCCGGGAACCAATGCCATGGCACGGGGCATGACCAATTTATCCAGAAAAACGGTGCTGATGTCCATTTTTCCGTCCCCGTTTTTGTCTTCCAACACCGATAGCCGCCCTACCCGTTCGGTTTCGCCATCGCCATCAATGGTGGACATAAATCCACGCATTTCCACGACCCAAAGGCGGCCATCTTCGTCAAAATTAATAATAACGGGGTCCTGAACCATCGGTTCCGAGGCAACCAATTGAACTTTCATCCCTGGCTCCACCTGAAAAGTAGCCAATTCCTGAGCAGGGGTACGGGCAGGCGAAGGGCCATCGTTTGGCTTTGCTCCCGAAAGAATCATGAAACCTAACAGGCTTACGAAACCTGCACCTACTAACCAATTGGAATAGACTTTGCATGTCTCATTTAATTGAATTTTTCGATAAGAATGAGCCATTGAAATGAAGTAGTTTGGACAGCTTGCACACCATTTCCTGTACAAGGATGAGTTGGTTTATTTTTACTTAATTCCAACCGCAATATCAAACAAAAAGAGCCGACTCTTTCGAATCGGCTCTTTTAAAGGTCCTAAAAAGCTATGATTACCAGCGCTTTTTGTAATCGTTGTCACGGCCACCGCCGCCACCGCCACCGTAACCGCCACGGCTTCCGCCGCCGCCGCCACCGCCACGGTTTCCGTCACGGCCGCCGCCTCCACCACCACCAAAACCGCCGCCACCACCGGTGCGTGGACGATCTTCGCGAGGACGAGCTTCGTTTACTACGAGCACTTTACCCATGAAATCAAAATCATTCAATTGTGAAATAGCCTGTTTGGCTTCGTCGTCATTAGGCATTTCGACAAACGCGAAACCCCGGCTCTTACCCGTAAACTTGTCCATGATGATGCGGGCAGAAGCTACCTCGCCAAATTCCTCGAATAACTCGCGTAATTCGTCGTCGTTCGCCTTGAACGGGACGTTTGCTACATAAATGTTCATTGTGCTTTGATCAGTAAAACGTTTGGTGTGCTACAGACGGCCTTCGATCTAAACTCCGTCCGACAGATGACAAATACGCAGCAATGCGGTCGAGAGAAACAGAGAAACTACCAATAGCGTGGCAAATATAAAAACTAATTTTCTGATTGTTAACAAACTATTCAAGGATTTTTTACAGAAATTTAAGCTATTCGCGCAACCCTAAGCCGTTTTTTTGCGTACATAGGTTACAGGATTAGAGGGAAGTTAATTCTCTCAAAATCTTTTAAGGCATAACCTGCCTTACTATTTGAGGAACGCACACGCGGAAGTCGAGGATGGCAATTGCTGTCCCCGACTTTTTTTATTGATTTACTACTTTTATTCCCGCTTTTTTGTACCTATTTATAACTTCTTCCGCCTGTTCATTTGTTATCAATATATCAATGATAGTGAGAGGAGCAAAAGCCAGGTATTTGTCTGTTCCCAACTTAGTAGAATCACATAAAAGGTACGTTTTTTCAGCATTTCCAGACATTGCTTTTGTCATTTCCGCTTCTCTTTCACTCACGGCACTTAGTCCATTTTCGGGTGAAATCCCGCCTACTCCTACAAATGCCTTATCGACTCGATACCGCTGAATGTGTTCAATCGCCATCGTTCCGTGTACAGCCTGCCGTTCGTTGTCTACTTCTCCACCCACCAAATTAATGGATACTTCCGTATTCATCAATTCATAAACAACGGGTAAAGAATTGGTGATTACTTTAATTCTTTTGTTTTTGATCAATGGACACAGTCGAAAAACCGTACTGCCACAGTCCATAAAAATCACGTCACCCTCCCGAATTTCGGCCGCAGCCAAACGACAGATATAGTCTTTTTTATCCGCATTTACCCCTGATTTTTGAGCAAAACTGACGGGTTGATTAACCAAACTCAATTTCATAGCACCGCCGTGCGTCCGATAAATCAATCCGTCGGCAGAAAGCAAGGTCAAATCCCGTCTTACGGTAATCTCCGAAGTATCAAGCAATTGCGCTAACTCCTTGACATCAACCTCTCCTTTTTCTTCTACTATTTTTAAAATGATTTGTTTTCTGCTTTGATAACTCATCTCTATTCATTTATTTTGCTCAAAAATAATCAAATTCAATCAAAAACAATCACTCAACAGCCATGAATAACCCGAACGTTAAAATTATTGAAGAAAAATTGCTTTCTAATAATTGGTACACACTCAAAAAAATCACCTTCGACTACCGAAATCCTTCTGGGAATTGGGCACAACAATCGCGTGAATCGTACGACCGAGGCAACGGAGCCACTATTCTACTTTACAACCGAGAAAACCAAACGGTAGTTTTAACCCAACAATTCAGAATGCCGACGTATGTCAACGGCAACAGCACGGGTATGTTGATTGAAACCTGCGCAGGCTTACTCGATAAAGATAACGCCGAAGATTGCATTCGAAGAGAAACCGAAGAAGAAACGGGTTACCGAATTACTGATGTTAAAAAAGTCTTTGAAGCCTACATGTCGCCCGGTTCCGTGACTGAAATTCTGTATTTTTTCGTTGCCGAATATCATAAAGACATGAAAGTCAACGACGGAGGGGGTGCCGAACACGAGCAGGAAAACATTGAAGTGCTGGAAATGTCTTTTGAGGAAGCCCTGAAAATGATAGGAACGGGTGAAATCAAAGACGGAAAAACGATTATGCTGCTGCAATACGCTCAATTGAAAAACCTACTTACAAAGGCTTCAATTGTCTGAAAAAACGCGAATTCCAAACATAGGAACCCTCTCTTTCATCAAACCAGTCCAGCGCCTTATTTGCGGAATGTATTCAGCAGTCTTAATTCCGTGGTCGGTTTTCGCCATTTCAATGTGCGGGCTTAAATGGTAATCAGCATCTTTCATTTTTCTGACTTTTTTAGTGGTTTTACCAAACTCTCCATCTAAAATTGGAATAAATTGGTCGTTCAAATCAATATAGCCCACGGTTTCAAAACCTATCCAAACTCCTTCTAGATCAAATGGGATTGCATATTGACTCACATCATGTTCGAGAAATTCTTGCTTTGGCTTTACGTCCACTGTCACATTTTGTCGAAGCAAGTCTTGATATGGAAATTTTCGGCCATTAGGCGCAGGTGACATGATTCTTATACGAAGTCGAAAACTTTTGGCAATACCCGAATTCCATTTTGTAAATCGAAATTGAAGTTGCTGGATAACAGTCAATCGGTGTAGCTCGTTAGCAATAAAAGCCATCACACAAAAATTGGAATTAGGCACATAAGAATAAAAACCTAAACGAAATTTCTTATTAAACCATCCCAATGAGATCACTTCATTGATTGAAGGCTTTATCGTCACCACCAGTAACGCAAATGGCTCATTCACAAGTAAAATTTCATTGTTTTGTTCAAGTTCCAGATGGCTTAAAAGTGATTTTTTATACCCTAATGCAGAGACCCAAATACTGTCTCCGAGAGATTGATCCGGATAGCAAAATCTTCCTTTATCGTTCGCAAAACCGCTCACTCCCTTTTTGATGGACTGCACAGCAGTATAGGCAACGGGTTGACGAGTATCTTTATCTAAAAAAAGAACACATTTCTCTTGGCCTAAAGCAGTTAACCGAATAGTAAACAATAACCCAAAAGAAAAATAAAATTGAAAAAGACGCATAGATTTACTGTCTGTGATACAATGCCAATCCCGCAATGGGAGTTTCCATAATATACCCTACAACAATGCCTTTTTCGGCAGCGGCACGGCGCAAAATATCGCTGTAATAAAAAGCAACGGAACCGACAAAATGCGTTTTGTATTTTTGATAATCAGGAAGTTTACAAACGTATTTAGCTAAAAAATCACCAAAGGCATCGTAGACCAATGTGTAAGCAAAAGGATGGCTGCGATTGTCGAACAGAAACTTAGAAAAGCCGGCAAAATAGCGATTGGGAAACGGTTGTTTATAGGCATTTTCCAATACGATGTCGCGATTCAGGCCGTAGCGTTTGGCGAATTTTACCGCTAAATCTTCGGGCATTTCTTTTTGTAAAAAGGCCACGGCAAGCGTTTTTCCCAAATAACCGCCACTTCCTTCATCACCAAGCCAAAAACCGAGTGAAGGGATTTTATCGGCAATGTCGCGACCGTCATAGAGGCAATTGTTGGAACCCGTTCCCAAAATACAGGCAATGCCTGCTTCGTGTCCGCACAAGCCCCGCGCAGCTCCCAACATATCGCTGTCCACTTCGATGGTTTGGGCAGAAGGAAAAACCGCCTGCAATCCCCGCCGCACAATCGCACAGGGTTCTTCTCCGGCGCAGCCTGTTCCATAAAAATGAATTTCAGACACTTCTTCTTTGACAAAAGGAAGCAAATTTTGGGTTAATTCGGCGGCAATGGAATCGGAAGTTTGGTAATAGGGACTCAATCCAATGGTTTTCGCCTGTTGAATTCCCCCCTGAGAATCTATAATACGCCAATCGGTTTTGGTAGCGCCGCTATCTGCTATTAGAATCATATTTTTTTGTCATTCAGAAGGAATCTATTTCAATTCCATTCGACCCGGTTAAATTAAAAAAAGAAAAAAGAAGTAATATTCTTGAAGTGATAAAACTGCAACAATACACTGCTTCCCATGAACTAATGACTCATTGACGAAATCACGAGTGTTCTCTCTAGGGCGCAAATTGTTAAGAATATAGCGAGAAAAAAATTTTTAGAACCATTTAAAGTAGATGTAAAGACAATTCTTATCAATCTCATATTTATTGAATTCTTGCGTCATATAGTCACAAGGTTACTGTAAAAGCCCTCTCAGGTAGGTAATTTGGTTAGTATACGATAATACATTTTCACAAAATTTTCTTTAGTTTTTGTAGTTTTGTCAAATCACCCGCAAAAAGACCAAACCATGAGAAAATTTAAGTCCTGCTTACTTTTTACCCTTACACTTTTTACCCTTTTTACCCACGCACAAGTCAAACCTCTCAGTTCCAGCGAAATTCTTCTTAACCTAAAAAAGTTGAATGTAGTAGGCAGTGCCATGCATATTGCAGCTCACCCCGACGATGAAAATACCCTGATGCTGACGTATTTATCGAAAGAAAGGCTCGTCAAAACCCAGTACCTTGCTCTTACCCGCGGCGATGGAGGGCAAAACCTCATCGGTCCGGAACAGGGTGAATACATCGGGGTTATCAGAACTCAGGAGCTTTTGGCCGCTCGTCGTATTGACGGTGCCGAACAACTTTTTTCGAGAGCCTACGATTTTGGTTTTTCTAAAACCCGCGAAGAAACGCTCAAATTTTGGGGCGAAAACAATATTCTATCCGATGTAGTATATCATATTCGTAAAAACCGACCTGATGTGCTCATTACGCGCTTTCCACCTGATGCGCGTGCGGGCCACGGCCACCATAATTCGTCAGCATTTTTGGCGGAATTAGCTTTTAAAATGGCGGGAGATGCTACTAAATTTCCCGAACAACTCAAAGAAGTACAGATTTGGCAACCAAAACGCATTGTTTGGAACTCTTTTTCGCCCGGATTTACCAATCAAAAACCAACCGACAAAGGAAGTTTTATCACTGTCGATATAGGCGGTTATAATTCTTACATTGGAAAATCGTACGCTGAAATCGCCGCTGAAAGCCGCAGTTCGCACAAAAGCCAGGGATTTGGTTCGGGTGCTAACCGCAATGCGCGCATTGATTTTATGATGCACAAAGACGGTGACCCTGCCGAAAAAGACCTGTTTGACGGCATTGATATGACGTGGAGCCGCGTTAAAGGCAGCGAACAGGTAGCTCAATTAGTTGACCAAGCGATTCGCAACTACAACGTTAATTATCCTGCCTCGTCGGTGCCTGTGTTGGTAAAAATTTATCAGGAACTCGGAAAACTGGATGCCCAAAATAAGTACGTCCAACAAAAGAAAGCCGAAGTAGAGGTATTGCTGCAAAACTGTTTGGGACTATGGTTTGAAACCAATCCCGTTGATTATGCTGTGGCACAGGGCGACCGCGCTACGGTACGCGTCAACTTGGTTAAACGCGCCAATTACCCCATGAAACTTACCCGTATGCAATTTTGGGGCGCTGAAAAAGACACGACGTTAACACTTGACCTCAAGAACAACGAACTTTCCAATTTTACATTCAGTACCGTTGTTCCTAAAACAACTAAGATAAGTCAGCCGTATTGGTTGGAAAAACCCATTAAAAACGGGGCCTTCCAAATTGATGACCAATCCAAACTCAGTACTCCCGAAAACATTCCCTCGCTTCAAACGTCATTTACGTTTTTAATTGATGACCAATCGTTTACGTTTACCAAACCGTGGGTATACAAATCGACCGACCCTGTGGATGGCGAAGTATATCGTCCTTACGAAGTGCGCCCGGAAGTAACTGCGAATGTGAACGAAAAAGTGTACGTTTTTGCCGACAATCAACCCAAAATGGTGGATATTTTAGTAAAAGCCCATCGGGCAAACGTGAAAGGAACCGTGGCATTTGAAGTTCCCGCAGGATGGCGGGTAGAACCGGCCGAAATTCCGTTTGAATTGCTCGAAAAATACCAGGAAACAACCGTGAGTGTGAAGGTGTTTCCATCGGCTCAACAAAGCGAAGCGAAGCTAAAAGTGATTACCAAAACCGAAAACGGTGAAAATTCCTACAGCATTCGTTCGGTTGAATACAAGCACATTCCAACGCAGACCATTTTCCCGACAGCTACCACGGCTTTGGTGAAACTGGACATCAAAAACAAAGCAAAAACCATTGGATACATTGCCGGTGCCGGCGATGAAGTTCCCGCAGCATTGCAGCAAATGGGATGCAACGTAACCCTACTCGACGAAGGAGCGCTGAGCAAAAATCTTTCTGTGTATGATGCGATTGTGGTGGGAGTTCGGGCGTATAATACCGAAGACCGCATCAAATATTTTCAGGATAAACTGATGGAGTACGTCAAAAACGGCGGAACAATGGTGGTGCAGTACGTGACTGCCGGAGGTTTTGGAAGCACGCTCAAAGTAAAAGAAATGGGCCCGTACCCCTTTAAAGTAGGCCGAGACCGTGTAACGGAAGAGGACGCCGAAATGCGAATTTTACAACCCAATCATCCTATTTTGAACACTCCTAATAAAATCACTTCGGACGATTTCAAGGGTTGGATTCAAGAAAGAGGTATTTATTTTGCCGTGGAATGGGATAAAAATTATACGGCTATTTTCTCAGCCAACGACGTCGACGAAGCCGCTAAAGAGGGAAGCCTTATTTATGCTCCCTACGGCAAAGGACATTTTGTATATACAGGCTTAGTATTTTTCCGTGAACTTCCAGGAGGGGTTCCGGGAGCGTACCGTTTGTTTGCGAACTTGATTTCGTTAGGCAAGAAATAATAAATCAGGAGCGGCCCACCGCTGTGATCAGGAGACAGAAGTGAGGAGTCAGAAAATGATTTCTGAGCTAAAAAAAATGGGCCGATCAATGTCGACCCATTTTTTTTAGCTTTTTGAGTCCTTTTCGTTTCAAAACGCACCCTGCTATGGCCTGTCGAAGGCTACGCCAAAGGGTGGCAAAATACGATTTTTTAGGGTCACGAGTGTACTTAATTTCACCCGTTCTTATAGGTTCATCCGGAGAGGGATTATTGTCCTGAATAAAAATCTTGTCTGCCAAACCCGTTACCAATTTTCGTTTTTTGGTATTTCCATCATCGTCTTGCTTTTCAAAAATGATTTTCAGGTCGTGGTAAATCAAAGTGCCTTTCCCGCCAACCCCGTATTCATCCCCTTTCATTAAAAACTTAAAACTCCTGACTTTACCCGATTCGATTTTGATGAGTGCTAATGACGTCAAAACAGGATTAATTACTTTTAAATCAATCCCCCCCAAAACTCCTTCACAGGTAAAATCTCCTCTTTTAGAAGCAATGTTGAACCTAAAATGCGTACTCAGCGGAGCCACTCCCATAAAAAGGCTCTCAATCCGCGCCTCGCAGATGGGATTTTTAGCCAGCGGCAACGTATCATTGGTCACGTTGACTAAATCACCTCTGACCAACTTAAAATTAACTCCCCCGCTTCCTTCCGTACTTGGGTTGTATTCTGAATAAGAAATCAGGAAATTTTCGACTCGAACGGTGTCCAATTTCATCTTGAAATTCAATTTTCTGAACAACTGCTGAGGATATTTTCCCATTTTGGAATGAGCGGCCCGATAAGTGCCATCCCCAAAAATATCAATGTTGCCGCGTTGAATATGAGCCTGGTGTGCCACTAACTTTTTGTCAAAAATCAAAGCGTTCAAATCCACCTCTTTCACCAAAATATCTTCAAATACAAACGATATCCGGTCATCGCCGTCGGCTCGGGTAGTGTATTGACGTCCTTTGAATTTGGGCGTATAATGAATTCCCTTGACCTGAATTTGTCGCTGTTCGGATGAAAAAGAGATGGTATCCAAACGAAAATCGTGCAACGGACTGACCGAAGGAAAGTTTAGATTGGACAGTTGGAAGGCGGTATTTTTAGAATAATAAAACCGGGTAGTGTCTAAAACCGAAAGCGAATCAATCAAAAAATCGGCAATGTCTATATTTAGTTTATCCAAGACAATCTTCTCTGTAGCAGGCTTGGTTTTGTCAAAAAACACAAATTTCATTTGGTCAAACTCTACCTTTCTGACTCGAAACGATTTTACAAATTTTGATATCACTTTGTAAGGCGATGCAGGAGATTTTTTAGGCTTTTCATCTTGTTTACGCTGCGTAATTTCGACCGTAGGCTTATTGATTCTGACAAGGTCAATGTCCAGTTTTCGTTCTGCCACGAGCTTAAACAACCGAATATTGCTGAATCGAATTTCGTCAATATAAGTAGCATAAATAAAATTGGACGTCTTGCTGTTATCTATCCGTTTTTGGTACAAAAGGGTATCGGGAATTAACTTGATATGGGTAAGTTGCGCATCGCCTGAAAACGGCTCATACCGCAGCTTCTCAAACTCAATTTGGTACATACCATCCGATGTTTCCGAAACCGATTTTTTGAGCGTTTTGGCAAGCAGGGGCTGTAAATAATAGCGTTCCGCCACTATTACTACTGCTACAAGAAATAGAACAATCCCTCCGGCGATTAATCCCCATTTAATCCATTTGTTCCTCATGTTTAGATTGAAGTTATTACTGATGTGGTTTTAGTAAAGACTAAAAAACCATGCCGGCGTTTGCTTCAACCCCACAAAAAACAAGCGCTCACCGAAAGGCAAGCGCTCTGAATGAATTAATCAAAATAAAGGATTGAATTCCTGAACTAACTAAGCATGTACGAACTCCTCTGTCCACTCAAAACGGGGCAATTGAATCGGTGCAAGCAATTGCTCTTCGAGAAGGTTAGCCCATTCATTGATATAAAGTACCACATCATCTCGGAAATTATGCCGCAGATAACGTTTGTTTTCGGGTAAGCGATACAAAATCCGTACATCCGATAGGCGCTCCAAATGCTTTAAATCGTCGGAATCCAAGCCCGCGTCCATCATCTCATTAATGAGCACATCCATCGGCAAACCGCTGGTAGGACAATAATCATTGAGTTGCTCATTCCAGTCGCCGCGACCATTGGCAAGGGCGTGTGCATGGATTTCGGCTTTGGTCCATTTTGTAATTTCCTGCGCCAAATTCCCGCAATTGCAACTTCCCATGTGTCCCCACTGATACGGAGAACCTTGTTCAATTTTACGAGCAGTGCGCCGAAGCGCTGAAATAAGATCAAGATTCGGGCGTGCCATAACCTGTATTTGTTTTAATTGTTTGACTGTAGAACAGAGAATGAATCGTTTTTGTTTTCAGGAAATTTATGTATTTTTTTGTAGATATTTACCGTTATTGTAAAAAAACTGCCACTTGTGAATCGCCTACTGTCCACTGCTTACCGTACGACGGGCCGCTGCCTACTGTTTACTGCCTATTGTCTGCTTTTCACTGCGTGCAGTAGTCAATTTGACCCCAAAAAGCTTTACTCTGTCGAACAAATCCGCCAAGACTATGGTCTCATGCGACACTCGTTGGAAGAAGCTCACCCCGGTATTTATCGCTATACTTCCCCGGACAGTATCAAATGGATTTTTGACAAAACCGAACAAAAATTAGACCATTCCATGACCGAACGGGAGTTTCGTCGTACGGTCAATCCCGTTTTCTCCTATATCCGTTGCGGGCATACCGACATTTACCCTTCCCAACAATACACCAAATACGTAAAGAAAAACAAACCCAAAGAATTTCCACTGTCGGTTTTTTGGGTAAACAATCAACTGCGCGTTACCCAAAATCGTACGGATGATTCTACGCTCACTGTCGGAACCGAAATCGTCAGTTTAGACGGACGGACCATTCCTCAGGTTTTGGAAGAAATGCGTAGCTTAATTCCTTCCGACGGCTATAATCAGACATTTAAAAATACGGTCATTAACGGCAATTTTGGTTCGTTTTACCGATACCTATACGGAAACAACGATACCTTCAATGTAATCGTAAAAGATTCAACGGGCAAACAAAGAGCGCTGACAATGACGTTTAGCAAGCCTCCCAAGCCTTCCAAAAAATCCCCTCCCAAACCCGTCAGCACACCTCAGCCCAATACCGTTCCAAGTACGCCTCCCAAACCTCGCCCCAAAACGCCCAAGCCCGACAAACGTCGTAATCTAACGATTTCGGAAAAAGACAGCAGCGTGGCTATTTTAGACATCAATACCTTTCGTGACAATGGCCACACCCGCTTTTACAGAAAATCTTTCCGAAAGATCAAAGAGAAGAATATCAAGCATTTAGTAATAGACTTACGCGCTAACGGAGGAGGCCGATCCGATGCAAGCGTCAATCTGATGTCCTACCTATTGGATTCTCCTTATGTAGTTTATGATAGCGTAGAGGCCATTGGCGGCCGACCTTCGTTTAACAAATACTATGGCTCAAAACTCATCCGTTTTGCCGCCCGAAACTTTTGGTCAAAAAAACTCCCTTCGGGAAAAATAAGGAATAGAGCTACGGGTAAAGTTCACAAACCCAAACGCAAATACGGTTTTAAAGGCAATGTATACCTGTTGACCAACGGAGGCTCTTTCTCAGCTGCTACTATTTTCCCCTCCATGATTCAACAATACAATCCCCGTGCGGTGGTGATTGGACGCGAAACAGGCGGCGGAAAGCATGGCTGCAATGCCTTTATTTCCCCTTACCTCACACTCCCTCATACGATGGTCAAAGTACGAATTCCGATGTATAAGATTGTTTTGCGAATTCCCGGTCGCGATGAAGGGCACGGAGTAATGCCCGATTATCCCATAGAATATACTTTTGATGCTGTGCGAAAAAATCAGGATTTGGATATTCAAAAAGTCTATGAACTTGTTAAAAGCTCTTCTGGACTGACCCTAAAATAAAGTAATTTCGTTCTGATAACCCGGCGGTTATAGTCGGTCAACTATTGATTACACATGCCAAAATCTTGGAAGAGTGTCTGTTTTTTCCCCTTTACATTTATTTTACTTTCCTCACTTATCGTTTTGGGGCAGCAACCTCAATCCGGTAACCAACACGATACCTGGAAATTAGAAAAAGACAAAAACGGAATTCGCGTATATTCCCGTCACCTTGAGGACTCAAAGTTCAAAGAAGTAAAGGTAAACTGCGACCTCAACGCAACCTTATCGCAATTGGCGGCTTTTGTGTCAGACATAGACCACTACAAAGATGCGGTCTATCGGGTTGCCGATGCCTACGTTGTAAAACGAGTCAATGACCGCGAATTTTATTTCTATAACGAGACGGCTATGTCATGGCCCGTATCCAATCGTGATTTGGTCATGCACATGGTATTTCAGATGGACCACACGACCCGAACGCTTCACATTCGCGGCACTAATGTTCCGGGAATGATGCCCGAAAAAAAGGGAGTTGTCAGAATCCCTCATTGGCACTCTCTATGGACCATCCACGAAATTGCCAACAATAAACTGCGTGTTGAATATCTTTTCAGCGTTGACCCTGGCGGAGAATTACCCATTTGGCTGGTCAATACACTGATTGCTGTCGGCCCCTACCAATCTTTTTCGGGCATGGAAAAACTCCTTTCCCGTCCATATTACCAAAATCGCACATTTAGTTTTCTGCAACCGTAAATATCTTCAATAAAGTCCGCAAGTGTGTAGATAATCAATCCATTGCCGGCGATGCAGTTCGGTTAATACTTTTGGAAATTTGTGTTGGCCACCTATCTTACCCTTACTTTCCAAGTATCGGTAAAAGTATTCTTTGGGCAGCAGATGGATGAGGGGCAACGACAAAATTGAGTCGTCGCGAAGTTCACGGTAGTAAATGTTAATTTGGCGTAAATATCGGTCCAAAATCTGCACGACCGGCTCAGAATCGGGGGGGGCCTGTGCTTCGACTCCAATGAACCATTCGTGAAAAAAGGTATTTCCTCTATGCTGGGGTAAAATAGTAAATTCAGGTGCTGAAAAATGCAACTGCTCCGTTACAAGCTGCATAGCTTCGAGCATATTAGCCATAATCAGATGCTCTCCGCATAAGTTAATAAAATGTTGAGTTCGACCCGTCACGCGAATTTGATTACGGACCACATCCGTAAACTGAACTGTATCGCCAAGCATATAGCGCCATGCACCCGCCGGAGTTGAAAGTAACAGCGCATAATCAATACCTTCGCTTACCTCTCCCAAACAAAAACTGTCGTATGTAGGGAGTAAATGGCCGTTTTCGTCAAAATTCGAGGCATTGAACGGTATAAATTCAAAAAATATACCGATGTCAGATTGCATTGTCAATCCCGATTGCATCGGCTCCGTTTGGCAGGCAATATAGCCTTCGGAGGCGATGTAGCTATCCAAACAAGTAATATCGCGTCCAAGGTACTGCCGAAAAAGGCTTCTGTACGGGTCAAAGGATAATCCACCGTGTGCAAAAACAGATAAATTAGGCCAAATATCATGCAAATTGTTCAACCCGTGATATCGGATAATTTGTTCAAAAAGCAGATTTGTCCAACTCGGAAGCCCTGAAAGGCAATGAATATCCCAGTCCGGGGCTTTGACAATGATCCGGTTTATACGTTCATTCCACTCGGACATTTGCCGAATAGAGGCCTCCGGTTTCATGCGCATACGAGCTAAAAAGGGCATTTGGTTGAGCATGATACTGCTCATATAACCTTCCAGGTGCGTCCCCTTATCGACGAGGGCGGTAGTTTCTCCCAACATTAACGTTTCTCCCATCAATGTACTGTAAGACAGTCCAAAGCTGGGAAAAGCCATGATTTGCCGTAATGCTCCTTTACGATTTGATTGAATAAGCTGTGAGGTCATGGGGATTTTTTTACGGTATGTCCCAGACGTTCCTGAACTAATGGCCACAAATGGGATTTGACCCGGCCAGCAAACATCACTTTCCCCTGCCAATGCTCGATTCCACCACAATTCAGTCATCTCATCATAAGTAAATATCGGCACTTTGCTTTTGTAAGCCTCAAACAATTCCTTCCCCGTAAGCTTTTGGCGAAGCAATGCATCAAACCCATGAGCCCGGCCAAAAGCTGTATGTTGGGCCTGTCGAAGCAAATTTGTCAATTGTACACATTGCACCTCTTCCACCGACTTGACACCGGAAGTACTCATAAAGAGATGTAGACCTTGCTGCACCAGCCAATCTTTCCTTGTTGTTGCCATAAAATCAGTAGGTTAGCACAATTCCTCCAATTGAAAATCCTGCGGCAGTGCCAATGAGAAGAGTCCGGTCTCCCCGTTTCAGTCTGCCTGTGTGTATGGCATCGTGCAGGGCAATGTGTATAGAAGCCGACAGGCAATTGCCTACCTGTTCCAGATTACGAACCGTTTTTGCCCCTAATTGCGAAAATGTACACTCAAAGAGGTGAAACGCCAATCGACTGGCCTGGTGAGGAATAACCACGTCAATAGCCGCCATCGGCACATCGGCTCTACAAAACAATTCTTCGCAAAACGGGGGCAAATGCAATTGCCCAAGCTTGATGAGTTTCCATCCATCCATGTGAAAACTAAATAGAGCAGGGTCAAGGTCGGGGCGGTTTGGACGGTTTAGCAGTTGGTTACCACCGCCTTGAACAAGAGTGGAATGGGCCCCTTCAGGAAAGGTTTTCATGTGAATGCCATGCACTGCCGAAGCGTCTTCTGTCGTTGCTGCGGTTAGTATAACGGCGGCAGCTCCGTCGCCCAGTAAGGTCATTGTTTCCCAGTCGGCAGGATTAAGACTGCGCGAAGCTATTTCGCTGCACACAATCGCAATTGTTTTGTGACGCCCCCCCTGAATAAAGTAACTTGCCACTTCCATCGCGGTCAGGAATCCCATACAGGTTGAATCTACGTCGAAACTTGGAATGGTAGACGCCTTCCCCAATTCATGTTGAATGAGGCAGGAATTGTGAGGTATGGGATAATCATAGGTAGCAGACCCGCTGATGAGTAAATCAAGTTCTTCGTAGGCAGTACCGGCATTGACCAGTATCTCTTTAAGAGCACGGGCAGCCATAAATGACCCGCTTTCTAAATTATGGCCACTGTTTAGAGGGACAATAAACGCGTGTCTCTTTAAGAGCACGGGCAGCCATAAATGACCCGCTTTCCCAAACGGCATTGTGACGACTGGCAACACCTGAATTTTTCAGTGCCCATCCGGCCGGAATTTGATGTTCCCGTTCAAGGTCTTCTGATAAAACCTTCTTCTCTGGGAGATAAATACCGGTTCCTGTAATTTTAACGTTTAACATGTTATTGGAGTTGGGATAGGAATGATCTTCGGATTCGACGCAATTTTTGTCCTCGCTCATGGCCACTGCTTTTCACAATACTGATTTGAACGGGACTCAAGTCTTTCAGGGTAAAAAATGCCGACAGGGCTTCATAAATGTGATTAATCAGAGCATCAGGCAGTTCGTCGCAGGTTAAATGAACTACAACTTCAGCCCCCTCCGTTTGTTCGACCACATAGGGCGGAATATCATCACCTGCTATCAGCATGGCCCGCCGAATAAAATCGGGAAAAATGGTCAGCCAAATACCCTGTTTATTTTGCAACCGGAACGAGTCGTCACTTCGGCCTTCAATGCAACGGAGCGAAATCATCGGGGAGCCACAGAGACAGGGCAAAGACTCTTCCCACAAAATATCGTTGAACTCATAACGGATTATTGGCTGACTTTTTCGGGTAAAATCGGTAATAATGGGATGAAAGCGAACATTTTCATCGTCGATGTACCTCTTTTCAATATGGACAAAATCTTCGTTTAAGTGTAAGCGTCCCTCACGACAGCAATACCCCAAAAAGCCTTCGGTACATTGGTAAACCTGAGATATCGGTTGTTTAAAAACCTCCGTGAGATAATTCTTGTCGCTGTCCTCCAATACCTCCGCCACCGATATAACCTGACTTGGTCTAATGGCTAATTCTCCTTTCTCCTGCGCTTTGGCCAGCAACATCAGCATGGAAGGTTGTGCAATGAGAATATCCGGTTGCAGGAGATTCAGGGGTTTAATATGTTGACTCGGCTCATGAAGCAAATCAAAAAAACGAAAGCTGAGCAATTCCGAGTGAACCGAAGTATAAAGGTTACTGTTGGCCCGCAAAAAAAAGCGGCCTTTCTCTTTTTCAGGCGAGCCCCAATGACCCGATCCAGTATGGCCGCCACCCACTCTGCCCTTTCCTGCTGTGATGCCAAAAACAAGCCTCGATTCCCTGACGTCCCCGACGATAGTCCTATGGTAATTCCGTTAATTGTCGGGCTGAAATCTCGTTGTTGCTCGCTTGCCAATGCCAATTTCAGTGCTTCCTCTTTGTGAATGCCGCACGTATTGATGGTATCGAAATGCTGCATGAACGTCTGTTTATTCATGAGTGGCAATTGTGACCAATCAGTTCTGTTTTACCCAAAAGTTGCGTAATACGGAGAATGTTTTTGAAGCCATTTCCGGCGCATTCGGAGCTTTCGCTTTTGGTAATTCTCCAGCGCGGCTCGGGTTCTTAAGCGTTTGTTTCGCCATTGGATTCTGAGCCAATAAAACAGAATAAGCAATTTGAATGGCATCAATACGTATGATTATAAAAATTAGCGATTTCCTGACAATGGGTAGGCACAATGAGCGTATCGAGATGAGTCAGGTGATAGTGATGAACTTTGGTAAGACTGTTCACAAAATCGCTCCAGGAATCCATAATCAGACCCGACGTGCGGGGAGGCAGAGTCATTGACCGGAACGAAACACTATGCCAACAAACATCAGCAGCCAAAAAAATTTCGCGTTCAGCGGTTTGTACCAACACTCCCATTTGTCCGCGGGCATGGCCCGGCAACGGGACCATTCGCAGCAGGCCATCACCAAACAAATCGTATTGTTCAACCCAAAATTCATCGTACCGGTAACGGGCCGAAGCAGGCGAGAGTATTTCAGTGCGGTCAAAAAATCGTCGGGCAACAGCTCAGGAATATAAGCCGCACTCAGAGCCCGTAACCCTCGTGTGTTACGAGCAAAAATACAGGCGGTCTCGGAGCAGATAAAACGAGCGTTGGGAAAGTCTTTTGTTCCCGCAACATGATCGGCGTGAAAATGCGATACGATTACGTAACGAATCTGTTGTGGTTGAATCCCTAACGCGCTGAGTTTAGACACCGCGGTTTCCTCTTCCGTTATCGTTACGGGCGTAATAAGGTTATATAAACGGTTTGGAAAATACCGGGTAACATCGTAGAACCGACGGGCATAACCGGTATCAAAAAGTATGTATCCTTCCGTTGGGTGTTGGAGCAGGGCAAAAAGCGCTGGATAACGCCGCGAAACTCTACGTCCGTTGCGAAGCGTATGATTTTCCTGCCCATTGCAATATCCGGCCGATAGAAGCGTCAATTTAACGGGCATAGCGGGGTAGTTTAACATGAAGGACACGCTCCCAGATAGGGCGGGTAATCCAGTTGAAACCGCGAATATGTTCCATATAATCAACAAGTGATTTTAAACAGTAACGCCCGAAAATACTGCGATAGTTACGTTTGGCAACCCGATAATACAAGCCCGGATCATCCACGCCGATCTCTTCAAAAAAACGTTTTTGTACATAAAGTGAACGCATAAAACAAACATTGCCCAAAGCTAAAATACTATACACAACCCGGGTAAAGAAAGTTGCTTTCTGGGTAAACCGCTCAAGCAAATCTTCTGTAAAGGCAATATGACGCCCCTCCTCAATGTTGTGCAATTGCGACATCTTACGCGCCATCAGATGACAGTTATGATCACGATGAATAGCTGAACCATACATATCTGTAACGTACTCCACCGCGAGCGTACCCAGAGACATAGCACCCGGACTCATATACTTAGCCGTAATCATCCCCAGAAAACGGTGAATGGGGGCAGGAGGCACAGGAGTAATGTTCAGTTGGGTCAGGCTTTTGTTAAACATCTGTTGATGTCGACACTCTTCAATGAGTTCACGAAGCAAAAAACGCTTTTCGAGCGAATCAGGGGCTAAATTCATAATGTATCGAGTCATAAACAGACACATAATCCCCTCCGACCAACTATAGCTAAAAATAGCCTGTCCCAGTTCCGACTTACCGAGTTTGAGTCGTTGTTCGGCAGTAAGTTTTTCAAACAAATCGGTCCCATACAGCGAAATAAGATGCGGAGGAAGGTAATACTGCCCCTCTTGAAGAGTAGCTTTCCAGGGTACGAAAGTCTCGGGGTCAAGGGGCTTTCGCAGGCTGATCTCAATTAGTTTTTCGACGTTTACAGGCATGGATTTAGGGTTAAATACCAGTTTACAAATTCATTTATTCCTTCTTCAACGGTTTGTCGGGGTACATACCCCAACAATTTCTTTGCTTTATCAATATTCAACGTGCATGACTTAGCGAGTATCCCCGCCCCATAACGTGTTATGGCCGGCTCCCGGCCATTTTGTGCTATCGTTGCCATTTGTTCGGATAGGGCCGCAATGGCGTAAAGCACTGGATAAGGCAGTCTTTCCAGTCCAAGCGGCAAATTAATCTTTGACAGCACATCATTGATAAACGGCCACAGCTGTACCGGTTGGCTATTGGTAATATTATATACCTGATTAATAGCAGGTTCCGACGCCTCAATACTCAAAAGAATAGCATCAATCAGGTTACTGACTGACGTTATATCAACGATATTTTTCCCATTCCCAATGATGCGCAATCGATTTTCCCGGCGTGCCCGAATCAGACGGGGCATAATAACAGTATCACCGGCCCCGATAATAGCACGGGGGCGCAGGATAATGTGTTCGATACCCGATGCTTTTACTCGCTGCTCAGCCAGTAATTTAGTGCCTGCATAATGATTGACCGAACGAACGGGAAGGGGATCCTCTTCCCGAATGTCAAAGCGGTCGTTATAATCAAAATAAATACTTGGGGTCGAAATATGAATAATACGTTTTATTGCGGCTTGTTTGGCACCCGTAAGCAGGTTTTCTGTAGCAACGACATTAGCTTGGTAAAAGTCATCGTAACTACCCCAAAGTGAGGATAAGGCGGCACAGTGAATAAGTACATCTATGTCCTGTTTCACCAATTGCTCGGTAAACTCTTTATGGATTAAATCGCCCGTAATAAATTTAACCTGAGACCCAATGTGCCTCCGCCCCGTTTCTACCCTACGACCCGTCGCTACAATTCGATAGCCAGGCATTGAGGCTAAACGTTCAGTCAGACGACCTCCGAGAAAGCCGCCGGCCCCTGTCACAAGTATATTTTTTATCATGAATTGATGGAGGCTTTAACGGTGTATAACCCAAAAAAATGCTTTAAAAATGTTAAAGAAACTATATATCTGAAGGTAAAAAGGGACGTTATCAGTGCAAAAGATACTGTAATAAGGTACTTGAAAAAGATTGGAATTGAAAAGGAATTGAGGGAAATATGGGCCGCCATAACGATGGGGAGCTCAATATAACTCGTCCAATAGGATGCCTTAGCCAGATTTGATACCCAAGGCCTGTGAATAGGTGATAGGCTGTAGGAAAGACCGATGAAACCAAATACAAAAGCAAAACTCTGAACGGAAAATACAAAAATCGCTGCTACTCGTATCCAGGTATACAAAGGCAAACTGTGATTGAGGTATTGCATTTGAAGCGGCAAACCTATACATGTAAACAGCAAACCGGTCAAAAGCAGTCGACGATGCTGAAGACAGCAGAGTTCAATTAGCCGGTTAGCTTGGGCCAAAGCCACTCCAAAAAGGAAATAAATGAAAAAATAGAACAGTACCAGTACTTGAATCGAAAAAACAAAGGCGTGTCTCGATGCCAGGTATGCATACAAAGCAACATTGTCGTGGAAATAGTAAAACCTATTGATAAAAATATCCGGTTGGAAAGGTTGAGCCTAACAATAGCTTTACAGAATAATCTTCCTCCAAGCGCCCACAATCCATAGCACATTAACAGATAGTAGAGAAACCAGAGGTTACCCAAAGGATAAGAGTAGGTTCGAATAAATGTCAGATTAGCCTTCATTAGCCTATCCCATTGAAAAGGGACAGCAGTTGAGCCTGTAAATAGACTGACAAACGAAAATCAACTGATAATAAGGGGAATCAGAACTGCCAATCCTGCTAAAAAAGGGAGAAGGATTTTTCTTACACGATTACGCAACAAACCCTGCATTCCATACTTTTCTATTGTTTTGAGGGCAAAAAAGCCACAAAGCACAAAAAACAATTCGTTGACAAACGAATGAGTCATGTATACCATGGCATCAAATAACCGACCATTCTGCGTGTCATACAATGGCCACATACCCGTATGGGTCACCATATAAGGCACAGCGGCATGGATCATGAGTCGGCCAAAGTTGGCCATAACTCGAAGTCGATCTAAAGCACTGATACACGTTTGGTTCGAATCGAGTTCAAATAATCGGACAGGGTCAGTGGTTAAAGCAAGCATAGTAAGAGGGTAATTATAAGACGGACGTTGAGCAACGAATTAGAGTAATAACAGGTCAAAAGTAACGGACTGAGCCATTCCACACCCGATGAGTTTAGGAACGGCTACTATGAGTTTAGGAACGGTCGAGTTTGTCATTCTTATCAAACGATCTTCTTGAAAAATTACCCCTTAGGCTGTAAAACGCATTTTTTCACTGTGGTAAGACAGGCGATTCTTACTGATATAATTGATAAAACACCATCTGCTTTTCCTGATAACCGGCAAACTACGCGGAATTTGACAATAAAGTGAGGTGATTGATTACCTATTTAAAATAAGAGACATACATCACCATTTGGGGTGACTTTGTTGGCTGAAAACAAAAATACAATTGCTCTGAGAGTTCTTTCCGAAAAAGTAAACAGCATAATAAATAGAAAGATATGCGGTCTCTCAAGGTTACGGACGAACAAGAGTGCTTCAACAGTACTCTTGTTGTGTTGTGCCTTTCCTTTATGGTGTAATAATACAAAATCGTAGCAGAATCTTCTAACTATATGGACTATAGCCTATAAAATTAGGGGACCCCGCTATTCTCAATCACTTAATAATCAAATTTATTACATAAATTACATCAAATTATATGCCATTTTAGTCCGCTCTATGAATGATTTATATCATAATCAATCCCTTTTAAATGAAAAATAATTCACCTCACCATTTGTAAATGAATTTTAATTCACCTAATTTTGCATTATTAATTGATAATAATAAGCCTTTTATTGACAAAAAGAGATGAGATCAAAAGATGAAACCAAAGTTCAGCTCATTCTTGGCACCGCCCTCAAAATGATAGAGCGGGTAGGACTGGCAGGACTCAAAATGTCGGATTTAGCCAAAGAAGCGGGCGTAGCTACGGGCACGGTTTATATTTATTTTGAAGATAAGAATCAATTGATCCGCGAGCTATACCTGTACTTAATGCACTACAATACGGCGGATTTAAATCAACCAATTTCAGAGAATGAACCGCTTAAAATCAAAATAAAAAAAATAGCCCGTAACTATCTGAACAACAACATAAACAATCCAGAACACGGCGCATTTTTAGAGCAATATTTTCGCTCCCCCTATTTTCATGAGGACGACGCTACACATCAAGCTGAAGAACTAGCTTTGCAACCCATTTATTCATTATTGGTAGAAGGCCAACGTCAAAGTCTTATTAAAGACGCCGACCCGGAACTGCTTGTCACGCTCGTGTGCGGAATGCTCAATGAAGTAGCCAAAGTCTCCATTTATACCCAAAAACCGATTACTCCCGCTGAGTGGGAATTGACCTTCAGCGTCCTTTGGGACGGCATCAGGAGTTAAGTTTTTTTATTTCTTTCAAAACCATCAAGAGAGCGAAAGCTTTCTTTTTTTACCACATAAATGAATATTTATTCAAAACAAAAAAATGAAAAAGACCGTATTAATCACAGGAACTTCATCAGGAATCGGCAAAGCTGCCGTAATTTATTTTTCAGAAAAAGGCTGGAACGTGGCCGCAACGATGCGCAATCCGCAAAAAGAAACCAAACTCAACAAACTGCCGAATGTACGTTTATATACATTGGATGTAACGGATGAAGCCAGCATCAAAATCGCTATCGACAGCGCTATTACCGATTTTGGGGACATTGATGTCATTGTCAACAATGCGGGTTACGGTGCAGTCGGTATTTTTGAAAAAGCCACTCCCGAACAAATTCAGAAGCAGTTTGACACTAATGTATTTGGAGTCATGAACGTTACCCGCCAAATTTTGCCTTATTTCAGAAAAAAACGAAGCGGCACCATTATCAACGTTACTTCAATGGGCGGATTGATTACGTTCCCAATTTATAGTGTCTACCACGGCACCAAATGGGCGATTGAAGGTTGGTCAGAGGCTTTGTCGTATGAACTCAAACCGCTCGGTATCAAAGTAAAAACCGTCGAACCAAGTGCCATCAAGACCGATTTTTACGACCGCTCGCAGGATTTGTTCCAAAATGCCGCCATTACAGACTACGACAATTACGAGCAAGTGACCTTGTCCAATAGCCAAAAAGCGGGAGAAACTGCTCCCGGTCCCGAAGTAGTAGCCAAAGAAATTTTCAACGCAGCGACCGAAACCAATTTCAGCATTCACCATCCCGTGGGAGGACAGGCACCGCTTCTGTTGCTTCTACGACGTATTTTGCCGTTAAGTTGGTTTATGGGAATTGTTAGAAGCGTTGTTGAAAAAGGATTCAAAGGCTCACTATCATGAAAAATCCTTCTTTACTTAGAACATTGTTTTGGTGCGTAGATATAGGCTTCATCATTTATTGGCTCATTACTTTTTTCAAACTCATTCCAGCTGAATATCTTTACAATGATTATTCCAATCCACTGTTGGTGGATTGGAATTGGTCATTTTTTCCGTTGGACATCGCCGTCTCATTTACAGGATTAATGAGTCTGCGTTTACAAAAACAGAAAAAGGCCAACTGGCAACGGTGGGCATTGGTATCCCTTACTCTTACTTTTTGTTCGGGGTTGCAAGCCATCAGTTTTTGGATACTTCTCACCGATTTTGATCCAACATGGTGGATTCCCAACCTTTTTTGGCAGTGCGCGCAAAGTAATGCTATAACAAAAAAATAGACAACGGGGGCAAATGCCTAACTTTGGAGTGACTAAACTCAAAGATTATGTACCTATTTTGCCCAAGTTGTCACAGCACAAAG
>Ga0247843_1002643_pt1 | contig 31844 bp, 26 predicted proteins | sample LaCruzMarch2017__FD_192420 | JGI IMG/M metagenome (GOLD analysis project Ga0247843, IMG submission 192420) | Freshwater microbial communities from meromictic Lake La Cruz, Castile-La Mancha, Spain - LaCruzMarch2017_8m | ecosystem: Environmental > Aquatic > Freshwater > Lake | place: Spain... | reverse complement strand
ATTGATTGTGGCAAGTACGACACTAGTGACTGTTCCGACGAAGATGATGAAAACCTTTTCATTACCCAGGTTGAGTAGAGAGTGAATGTTGTATTTAGCGCTACATGCTTAGGTTAAGAGCATTTAGTTTGTGATGGTGGAATTGACTATCTACTAAATACCCTTTTGTTGAATGAGGATTTTTCAGCCGATAGTCAATTATACCTAGAGGAATAGGCCGTAAGAGATAATAATTTTACGGTAGTATTCGATTATACTATATTGGAATTGTAGTTTGCCAATAAATATGTAACTATTTGTATTTTGGTTGCCGTAGCTCTCCTGTTGTATGGTGGGACATTATTTTTAAAGTGATAAGCGTATGCTTACGTGGCGGGAAGGTCTGTGAGTTTAACATCGATGGGATAACATCGATTCTCTAGGCATGCATATTGACCGGCCTTAATCGAAACCATGATGCCGCGAGGTACCACCACCACCGCACTGACGAGTAATAGTAATAGCACGAGTCTATCCGGTAATTTTCTATTACATGTACAAGTCGAGGAAGATTTTGAACTTGATATGGAGGAAGTTCGTGCACTCGCCGATGATGGGCAGTCGCGGCAACATCGTAAAAGAAGTCGACCATCTTCTTCTTCGTTGCAGCCGCAGCAGCACTCTCCTTCGTATCATTCCTCATCGTCAACTTCAATTTTCATCGGCACGAGTAATAACAACAACGAAGAGGGTACTTCGAACTACGAAACGAAACTTGTCGCATTCGTCACCTCCCCACTTTTTCGACGCGTCGTTTACTTGGGTATATGCATGATATTATTATTCCTTGGTGGGATATTAACGGTACAAAACTTTATGACTGTCAAAACTGCCGAAGATTGGATTGAGCCACAACAAAGACTGAAACAACACGGCATTGCTGCCATGGGTGAAGGAGGAGATGATGGCATACACGGTGGTATTGATTGGACATTTGGTAATGATGCACCACAACCCATAGCAATATCCTCCACAACAGCAACAACAACAACAGCAACAACAACAATACCTAATGCTATAGAAGAGAATATTGTCAATTGGGCACAGGGTACCTATCGATTACCCGCAACAATACAAATGGATGGAACATATGGTAGTATAGCAGTTAATGAAGCTGTGTTATATAATGATATACCATTCTTTTGGGGACTACCATATTCAGGTGGATATATTGTCGAGAATGCAGTAGGGCTGTGTCTCAATCTTGTCCAGGTTGGTAGTAATGACGAGGCACAACTCAAAGAAGAAGACGATAATGTGTCATCAGTGCGACAGAGAAGAAGAATGACACCACAGACAATGCGACGAGAAGAAGTTAAGGAGGAACACAATTTATCAAGTATATTATCAATTATTATGGTCATGGGTAAAAAGTATTTGAATGTCGATCTATCAACTATTGATGGGATTGCAAATGCTCAAGCTATTGAATTGGGTTCATCACATATGGCCGACGTCATCTATTCTCCACACTTAAATGAGGTAGCATCAATGATACTTACACCAATTAATCGTGGACGACTGTTTATTATTGTACAACATCCGGTAGAGCGTGAATTTGCAAAATTTCATTACTTACGTCGCAACAATAACAGTAACATGTCGTATGTTGAATTTGCCAATAGTGAACATATTGTGGACAATTGGATGACAAGAACATTGGTGAATAAAGGTAGCAGTGGTAGTAGTAGCACTACTTCCAATGGTATTCTATCAATTGATGATTTGGACATTGCCAAGGAGATACTACGTCGAAAAGCACTTATTGGACTACATAGTCATCTACTTCATGCAATACGACACTTCGTACGCTACTTTGGTTGGGATAGTAATGAGAGCAAGAATGACAATAGTGGAGGAGCAATGACGACACCAAATGATGATAGGATACAAACCTGTTTGGAAAAAGCTGTGTCTGACGGGATGGACAAAGACATAATGCACAAAAGTCGTTTGGAGGATGATATTGACCTAGTCGAAGAGGAGGAGGGGTCACATACGTGGCATACAATAATGAAAAAGAATCAATTCGATTATAAATTGTATGTATATGCTCAAGAATTATACACCTATCAGATAACATTGAGTTAACAAAGGCGTATAGTATCCCTAAGCTTTAAAACATGGATTCCTTCTTTTGTTTACCTAGTCCCTGTTTTTGGAGAAACCCACATGGCAAGCCCATCAACGGAGAGTAATGCAGCATAACAATTGCTTATATTACTTGAGAAACCTTGTGGACAATTCAACCGCGTAAGTTTCATCAAGAAAGTTCTTCTGTGTTTGTTATCAACATGAAGAATGTGATCCAATATTAGTAATCCTCTCAAGGGTTTGTTTGGCTGCTATTTGTTCTAAGATATTGTTTTGTAAGTTTAGAATTCTTGCTAAGTGTTGTAAGAATTAATTTATATCAATGTTATTGTTAGTACCTCTCGGTGTAATAAATAAGCAGTCGTAGCCGTCCGTATTTCATCTTTGTTGATTGGTATACCTGTCATTTGCTAATCTCCCTACTCCCTACTCTTCAGAAAACGAATGCACAATGACCCTCGAATTGTTATTGTTCGAGTGAGGTGTACGAGAAAGCATCTCTCTTGGCCTCTTTTACTTCGGAGCCGGCGAATTCGCAGCAGCGTACTTTACGTCCTATTTACTCCTCACGAACTTTCTTACTTCTTGAGCTCATCTCTCTGGAAAATGGTCGTCCGTACAACTCGAAAGCCGATCGTCGTAATAATCGCACTCTGGATAGTAGCAGCACGGTCAACCACTTCATTCTACTGCGTCCGTCATCATCTCCTCTCGACTGCTCCCGCGGCGAGAATTTGTCTTGCCGAAGACAGCAGGCGCCAATGTCATTGTCTCATGCATTCGTCGAGCAGAGACAACAACAACATCAACGACAATGTCAAATATGATGAAGACGACGACAATGAAGATGACGAAGACGTAGAAGAAGCTGATACGAGTAGTAGCGATGATATATCATGGCGAGTCGCCAAGCTACAACTCGAAGAAGCCAATACACGTCGATTTCTAAAAGCCAAGCCCATTAAACTAGACTATCATACCTCGTCAAAATGGATCTGTGAAAATTATGATATATCCACCAAAACAGAATTTATGGACCTAGTTTCCAATGGCAGTCTACGTACACCGTATATAAGTAAAGATCCAGAAACATATTATGGTGTTAGAGGACAATGGATAAGTTGGGACCATTATCTTGGTGTTGCGAATAAGCAGTCGAACGCCACTAACGAAAACGATGCATTATCAGGCGATGATGATGAGGGACAGCAGGAAAGTAATACAATAGCAGCACAGTGGCAATAAAATCAATACTCTAGTTTATTTGAAACCTCTTTATTGAGGAGAATAAGCAATGTTCATAATGCCCACCCTTCTAATACTCTTTACACAAAAAAAACTCCACTCACAAATAGAGGAACTTTGCCTTGGAAGAATCTGATACAAATCCGAGTATTTCTTGACGTAATCGTTGGATTCGTCGCCTTTAGTGCTTCCGGTGTGACTCGGTTAAGACCCGGGGCTTTCCCCTTCTTCAGCTTATTGTGGCTTTGTTTACTTCCTTGAATGTGATGGCTTGTCGATGTGTCCTTTAATTCTTTCAATTGCTTCAGATGGCGCGCCGGCCCCCCCCTATTTTCTCTTTTTTGTGCCACGAGGAGACGGAGGAGGGGAGGCGACGCGTCATTGAACATTAGGGTGGCTTCAGAGGGAACCCCAGAAGAATAAAGAGGGAGTACTCAGTAATTAGCAGGTTAACATGGCGTGGGGAAGGTACGGGGAACGTAAAAAAAACAACGATGACGATGACGGGTTCGACTGCCATATATGCGGTGAATGGACGGAATACGATGATTGTGTAACCTGTTCGTGTTGCGATAATGTCTTCTGCGTGGACTGTGGTCCCATCGAATGTGCTGGCTGTAAGGAACGGGACAGTAATCATTGTTCGATTTGCGAGTCATGTCTACCGTATCCTGGTTGCGAGGCATGCAATGCAGAGGATGGAGACATTGCATTTTGCAAGGAATGCATTAAGGACCACCTTACAAATTGTACCAAGACTAGCCGCTTGGAACGAACAATTAACACTGAATCTTACAGTATCACGGAGAATGAAGAACAGATTCGTCGGCTACAAGAGGAGATTACATCCAAGCAAACTGAGCTAATGCATCTTGAGAGCTTGGTGGCTGGCGCAAAGGAACGCAAGGCAAATGCTGAAGACGAGTTACGGAACAAAGGAGGACGACCGGCGAAGAAACTGAAAACAGCAGGATGATTATGCTGTTCAACATGTTGAGGGGGCTTACACGTGGGGCTTGAGGGAGGGAGGATTCCTTGTTGAGGGAAGTTGACCAGAGAAAAATAGAAACTATTTCTTACATCTAAACTTGTTGGCTGTACTGCAAAATGGCAAATATTGTACCATTTTTAGTTCTGCCACGGCAGGATTCAGCAAAACACCCACCTAAAAGCTGCTTAATTCCCATTCCCTCACCCCACCCTGAATGATAATATTCCCTCCTCAGTCTAAGGTTCCTGTTCCTCACACCACTTTGCCAATTACAAATGATAGAGATAGACCCAAGTCTGCGAAGACTCAAGGGAATAACAAGAAGACTCACGTTCAAGCATGCCCTTGACATCTATGTCAACTCCCTCCTTGCTGACCTGCGTAACAATTAAATAAGCAAGGATACGTGACAAATAAGATAAGCTTAAGAGAGCGTGCAAAACTCATGACAAAAACCCATGTCGATTCCACCAATCATGACAAGTCGCCAAGCTACAACTCCAAGTGGCCAATACACGTCGATTCCTTAAATCCAAGCCCCTAAAATATTAGACTATTACACATCCTCTACATGGATATGTAAAAATTATGATTATTATCAACCAAGAAGAAAATGGACATTATGCACAGAAGACAATGGATAAGTTGGGACCATTATCTTGCTGTTGTGAATAAGCAGTCGAACAACATAACCGAGATGATACATTATCGAGTGATGAGGAGAACAACACTCTAGTTTATTTGAAACTCCTTTATTGATGAGTGTTGTAAAGCAAATGTTCATTAATGCCCACCTTTCTAATTTTTTACGTTAAAAAAACTCCGATCACGAATAGCGAAACCTACTAATGCTACGCCTGTGGCTAGTGTCAACCATCATAAAAATTCGATATTGTCAATCATCTCGAGGAGGAGGAGATTGGAATGTGGCATATGCTGGTACTACAGGTGCTCCTGATCCTACTCCTCTGTTGCTATTTGGATCATACCCTCCAAATGAGGAAGGGGCAGACGGATACCGTGACGATGATGATGCAGAATAGGGATTAATATTGGCATACCCCCCTCCTACTGGTGGCATTGTCGTTCCTCCTACTCCCTGCTGTGTACTGCTACTACTTCCCAATGAGGTAGGTGGTGGTCCAATGGATGCCAATCGTTGTTGATCATGTTCATTCGCAACGTGTCCATACTTTAACTGTAATTCACGATCATTACTTGATGAATGAAATCCATCAGGCTTGTATATTATCCGTGGACGTGTAGCACTTCCCGCACTCCCACCTGACATTGGAGCAGATGTACTAGTTGATGATAAGATGGCAGCGGCAGCATTGGCATGCCCACCACGGAGTGCGTACCTTCCTCCTGTTGTACCTGAGGTGGGGGCCGATGACTGCTGTAACCGGGTTGCTGCTGCGGTGGAAGTAGTAGCAGATGTAGTGATCGAACCTCCTCCTCCTCTTCCTCTAGTACCAGTGTTTCCAGATGAGGGAGCATTCAATGGAAGTAATGGTTGTTGCTGCTGTTGTTGTTGTTGTTGCTGCTTGGGTGTTGTGACTGATACAAACGGGGGTGTGATAGCAAATAATGTTTTCACTGGCAAATTTTGTTTTGGTTTGTCAATAGCTATTATTGATGGTGTTGTACTACTTGAGTCGTGAACTTCCTGGCGAGGTGGTTGCATCTCATCCTCTGTCGGTGGTGGTTGATGGTATAGCGATTCTGTATTATGGTACGGATTACATGTCGTATCTAACGGCGGAGGTGATACGACATTATCATCATCATCATCACAAAAGGAGGACATCAGTGCAGTAGTAGTCGCTGACGATATCGCAGGCTGTTTGAAGCATTCGTTTGACGTGTGCGAAAATAATTGAATACTCTCCTCTGCAACCGTTTCGGCGACTTTGACATCATCCTCATTTGTTAACACAATGTCCTCAACGACTATATTGTCAATGTCATACGTAATTTCATTCGTAATGTCGTCGGTGACAGTAACAGCTGCAATATCCTTTTGCAATGTATCCCAATTCACATTATCCGCCCCCTCATCCGTAGTCGTTGGTCGGTCCCATTGACTTACCCCCAATGTTTCATTGTAATAATAGACCATACTATTATTTGTTGGATCGACACATTCAATCCAACCCAATGGTAATACATCTTTTTGTAAATTTGTTTCTATAGTTTCTGTATGATGATGATTATTGGTATCTCCTCCTGGATGATCCCAACTACTGACCCCCGTGATTGAATTGTAATAATATTTTGCATTTTGATCGATACATTCAATCCATCCCTCTGGCAATACTGATGATGATGATGATGACGGATGCACAACTGCTGTTGCTGCGTCGTTGTCTGAAGTTGGTTGTAGCAGTTCCTGCTCTTGATCTTGGTGCTGCTGATGAAACGAAGGCGTTTGCATCATCATAGGCGATGAAAGTGTAGACGACATCATGGTTGGCATTGTCGTCGGCATTGCCGTCGTCGAGGCCGTCGTCATTGATGTTGTTGTTGACGTGGACAATGATGGGACTGAAGTATAATTCCGAACATTACCCAAAGCACCCACAGTTGGTCGCATCAATGCCACAACGGGATCATACACTTCTTCCTCCTCCTCCCCTCCTCCGCGATTGCTGATGTTTGCCGTTGATATCGACGTGGGTGGAGGTCCAGCATTATTGACCAATGATGCAGGCGTAGCAGCAGAATCATCCATTATTCCCAAAGCTGCCTCGGCCTGTAATTGTTTCGGAAGTAAATATCCACGTACGGTTTGACTCCGTGCCATATCATACGGTGTACATCCATTATAATTCTTCCATAATACATTGGCGCTATATTCCTCAACTAATAGCTTGACAATTGATAGGCTTTGATTCGGATCAATCCCTCCCGTTCCCGATCCGGAAGAGGATGCAGCGGCATGATGCAATGCCGTATTCCCCTCGCTATCGGTCGAATTAACATCCATCCCATATATAGACGCATTGGCTAACAATTCACGCATGATCGATGCGGCACACTTCGTCGATGCGACGTGTAATGCCGTCATGCCCCGTACATTCAACGACATGCGTGGATCGAAGGATCCGTCACTAAAATTAGTACGTATAATTGCCAACGCCTCCATCTCTCCTCCGCCACTGCCGCCGTCGTTTAGTGCAGTGAGGAAAAGGTGGGATGCAGATGTTGTGCCGGTCGTTGGGTCGACCGGGGGAGGAGCCAATGTTTCAGCCAACGTTGCAAGTTGTTTGTTGGCCCAGGATAACATGTTGCGTAAAATTGCTATATGAACTGTGTGTGTAGTAATTTAGCTGAAGATGTACCCAACTGATACCAGGCAAGCTGACTGCTATACCAACGGTTGCCAAGGAAGGTTACTAGAGATATCGTGGGGAAGGTGAAGAGACTCTGGCGAATGGTATGTTTGTATTGTTTTGCTTCTCAACGAGAGAGGAGAGCTAGGAGGAGCCACCAACCTTGAGTAGGTAGAATGGGGTGAACAGAAAGGTCAAACAATACAAGTAGTAACATATTATGGTATCTTGTTAACATCATCGAATACCGTCATTTCTTCGCTAATCCAATTGACCATCGGCTGCAAAATCATTCAACAAAAGGGTATTTAGTAGATAGTCAATTACCACCATCACAAACTACATTCTCGTAACTAAGCAGCTAGCACAGCATTCACTCTCTACTCAACCTGGGTAATGAAAAGGTCTTCATCATCATCTTCGGAACAGTCACTAGTGTCGTACTTGCCACAATCAATACCCAACCCCTCAAAGTCGAAGAAGAAGGAGGCATCCTCATCCTTGGGGCAGTTGAACCCCATCTTGTTACAGAATTTCAAGTTACTGTTGCACTTATTATCGCCACTGCAGCAGTTACGATTGATGCAGATGCACTCATCTTCATGCTTCGCGCGACCGTCCTTCTGAGATCCGCACTTGCCAGAATCCTTATACTTATCAAAGTCCTCATCAACCACGACGGCGTTTTCGATCACAGACTCAATCTCCTCGACGGCGATGACATTAAGGTCTTCATCATCATCTTCGGAACAGTCACTAGTGTCGTACTTGCCGCAATCAATACCCAATCCCTCAAAGTCGAAGAAGAAGGAGGCATCATCCTTGGGGCAATTGAACCCCATCTTGTTACAGAATTTCAAGTTACTGTTGCACTTATTATCGCCACTGCAGCAGTTACGATTGATGCAGATGCACTCATCTTTATGCTTCGCGCGACCGTCCTTCTTAGATCCGCACTTGCCAGAATCCTTATACTTATCAAAGTCCTCATCAACTCCGACGGCGGAAGATCCGCGTAACTGTGGGCCGAACGAAATGGTGGGGCGAGTAACGGAGGCGTATTGCAATTGACGAGGTGAGAGATGTTAGGGGGAAGTGGTGAGAGTCCGAACCACGACGGGAGAATCCAATGAGATATATTACTTAATAATACAGCCACATGAACAAAAAACAATCTCATGGATGCGACAAACACTTACCTCGATGGAGAAGGCACTAGGAACAGAGCTCAGCAGAATGCTAGCGGACGAGACGATGATTGATAGCTTCATGTTGGTCTTCGATGATAAAAAATTATGAGCAATGACAGCGGTGCATGAGGGCAAGGTGCATGCAAGATCTATCGTACATACGTCAACCAAGACCAAGAGCTTCTCAGGGCGTGCATTTTTTTATCAGAAAATCTTTTGCATCTGTTGCTCTTGTGTTGGAGTTGGTTGGAGTAATCAACTGCCCTTTTTGCGGGAAATACACGCGGTATGTTTGTATTGCTTTGCCCAAAAGGACACACAACATTCCACCTAACACTTCTTTTCGGATGTCTATCTCTTCTGTCTACATAAGGACCCAAACGATGCTACTAAGTTACGCCCACTAGGAATACCAACTGCAATGCGACGCATTATTGCACGACATGTCGCTCAACACTTCAAGCCAAAATTCGCAGAATATCTACTACACCTTTTAACTTTGCCGTTGGAATCCCACAAGGAAGCGTCACCATCTCAACGCCATCCAATTCGCAATTGAAAAATATATTACTAACAATGAACAACAAGGACTGCCACCCACACGTGCAGCAGTCTTCTTCGACCTATCAAACATGTTCAACGCAATCTCCTGTGTCGAATTTCCGACCGACACACAAACTTACCTCGATGGAGAAGGCACTAGGAACGACAGAGCTGACAGAATGCTAGCGGACGAGACGATTATTGAAAGCTTCATGTTGTTGGTTGTGATGATCAAAAGTTATGACTGAGCAATCTACAAAAAAAATAGGAGCGGTGCATGAGGTGCAAGGTGCATGCAAGACTACCAACCAAGACTACTAATTACTAATTTAGCAGGTGTCAAAAATCTTTTGAATGAGAGAAGTGGTGTGATGATGGTCACACGACGCAAGATCACCCTTTGTGTCTTTCGACTCAAGTTCGAGGGTCATTTTTTCATTTGGTCAAATTCTACCCTTCCTTCTTTACCACACCAATAATAGATATTTATGTACGATAAGTGAGGAAACCATCCTTGCCCATGGCCCCCACTACTGCCCATTCGTTGCTGCCACCCCCAACGGTCGCCCTCTCCCACGAGACCCTACGTGAGCGCATCCTCACTGGTGGCGGAGGCGCCGTGTCTGCACGTGGCTCCCTCGCCAAGGTTGCGTCACGGTATGCCGAATTAGTACATTTGCTCAAGGATGAATCATCACCCACGTCATCGTCTGCTACTTCTACCATTTATACTCCACCGATGACGAAGACGACCACAACGACGACGAATATTGATGTAGCCAAACGTGCCTTTGATACAGAGCTACGATTGTATGATTTAGAAGTACGCAAACTGGCATTATCGGCACGTGCATCCAATGTCAATTCTGCATTGTCTGCCAGGACACAAAGTCAGTTGGAAAGCACGTTACTTTGTGTAAGACAAGAGGTAACAAGACTTACAGATCAATTAAGTCAAGAACGTGCATCGAAACGACGACGAGAGGAATATGATACACTTGCCAAGCTTGGCTCGATTGTGGGTTGGGTGGGAGGAGGAGGAGGGGAACATAATGAGGACGACAATAATGCCAACAACAATCAACAACGACGACAACAACAACAACACAATCCTCACCCTCCCTCACTGACAACACCATCGCCATCAATTCAGGGATCATCCTCCTCATCGTTGTCATTCCCTCCTGTACGTACTACACGAATGGAATTAGAAACGATACAAAATGAAATAACAAATGTGACACAAGACGTAAACAAACTAAAGTATGAATTACGTGTAAAGGAATCTCAATTACGTGTAGTAATGACAAGTTTAGTTGACTTGGGATCGACGTGGACAGAAGAGCAAGAAGAAGATATGAAGAAGGAGGAAGGCGAGGTAGCAGCGGAATAGTAATGATAATGATGATCCTGACAGTGGAGAGTAGAGGGAATTAATTGTGAGGGAGATGCTAAATGATAGATGACGTATTGGAAGAAAGGCAGTCAGACACATGCTTCATATCAATGAAAGATAATAATGCATCGAATATCAATATTATTATACACCAGCTGCTTTAACATGTATTTGATTTTCTTTACAATTTCTACTTCCTACATCCCAAAACTCTTTCACACACTTACATTCCTTGTCAATCATTAACACACTCCGAACTGATAACAAGACACGTCATCAACAATATTATTCATTTAGTGACAATTCATCAACTGCTGTTTGACCTGCTGGACTTGTGGGATATTCTTCGCCATGGGTGCCTGTAGAAAGTCATTATAATTCCATTGCACATTCTTCATTACTTGATCCGCCGCTGATCCGCCGACCTTGGCTGCACGTGCACGTTGAGCCTTGACAAATTCATCAAAGTAATATCGATAACTAGGCTCTTCATGCTGTATACCCAATAGGTTGTCCAATGTTGTCTTCGTGAAGGGGATAGATTCATCCATGGAATCTAAATCATCAGGATTCATGGCCCCAACTAATGTAGCAATTAAATGAAAGCCCGGTGTGTAGGGTAGGGCTGCACCTTGATCTTTTAATATTTCAAGACTTTCATCCTTGTAGTCGTCAAACTCCGAACAGTATGCCACAACCTCTTCAGCATCCTTCATCCACTCCACCTGATCATCTTCATTGGTACACGAGATGAATGTGACCGGATTACCCGATGGATTCTCCCGATGACGCAATATATTAATAATCTCCTTCTGTGCACGCTCGCCCCCGTTGGGCGTACCATCACCAAAGAAGTATCGAGCAATAGATTTGCCTGAACCAACAATTAATGATTCTTGGAGTTTTTCCAATGCCGGTGTCGTACCAGCAGGTCCACGTGCAAATACACCATCAATTTGTGTATATGCCTCTTTCATAAATGTTAATGGTGGACGACCTTGACGTGTGAGTACGATTTGATCCTTACGATTGAGGAATTCAATTATTATTTGATTGAATGGCACGTATGCCAGGATTTCAATCATCTCCTTAAGTCTCATTTTGGCCTCTTGCCAACGACTCATGGGTTGTTTGGTAACCTTGTCTTTGGTATCGGTGGCACATTGCATACTCCCCGAATCATCAATAATGAATGCAAGGATTTGATATTCTGATAGCATCATAAGCTTATTTTGTGTTTTTGATGGGGGGGGGGGGGGTGAGTTATACGAGCAATGAAAATACAAAGCAGAAAATAACAAACTTATTCTATCATCATACTTACCTTATTCATAAGTCCCATGGGCACCTCATACTTGGCCAAAACTCCCCCAAGTTCATCCACCATAGTATCCGAATTCATCCCCGCCTCTTGACAAAAGTCATTATCTTGCATCATCGTTATCGTCGCATCCGTCGATTCGGCCAATGGGATGCTCGTCCCCAGGTCAGAATTCAACTGCATATGATCTTCCATACAGGATACTACCGGCAATGCCATAGCGCCACCATTGGGCATGGACGAGGGTGGCGCCGACCCACCGGCCTGACTTTCTTTCCACTTTGTAAACTCAGGATTAAGCTTCATTACACCATTAATCTTGACATATTTCTTTGGTTGGGTCATGGCTGATTGATTGATTGATTGATTGATTGTATTATCGACGTTGAAGGCTCGGCTATTGCGACAACGTTAACCTGAGTAGATATCGATGTTTTTATCGTACAGTGTACCTACCTATTTTTTGATCTTAAAGTCCTTCGGTGCGAAGTTTCCAGAGACTTCTTTAATGGTGGTCGCGCATGTCAACCAATCTTGTCAAGTTGTGTTCATGCACCGTCCTCTCATTTTTTGCCCTTCAAACCTTTGACCATGAAGCTTTCGATTATCGTCTCGTCCACTAGCATTCTGCTGAGCTCTGTTCCTAGCGTCTTCTCCATCGAGGTAAGTGTTTGTCGCATCCATGAGATTGTTTAGTGTTCATATAATATCGTGGTTCGGAAACTCACTTCCTGCCGCCTGCCGCATCTCCTTATTATTGCAATGCACCGTCGTTATTAAACTCTTCTCTGCTATTCGTTCGACCGTTCGCTCATATCACCCTCCGGGCCCACAGTTACGCGGATCTTCCGCCGTCATGGTTGATGAGGACTTTGATAAGTACAAGGATTCTGGCAAGTGCGGAACGCAGAAGGACGGTCGCGCGAAGCATGAAGATGAGTGCATCTGCATCAACCAGAACTGCTGCAGTGGCGATGCCAAGTGCAATAGCAACAAGAGCTTCTGTAACAAGATGGGGTTCAACTGCCCCAAGGACGAGGATGCCTCCTTCTTCTTCGACTTTGCGGGGTTGGGAATTGATTGCGGCAAGTACGACACTAGTGACTGTTCCGACGATGATGATGAAGACCTTAATGCCATCGCCGTCGAGGAGATTGAGTCTGTGATCGAAAACGCCATCGCGGTTGATGAGGTCTTGGACAAAGATGACGTCGAAAATAACATCGCTCTCTTCGCCGAAACAGTAAACAACGACATCAAGTGCATCTGGAATTCGCCATTTCAGGCATGCAAGGGACAGTACCCCGTTCTGTACACTTGTTCTGTGGCTAAATACTCCAAGGTTTGCTGCACGGTTAGCAGTATCACGAAGCCAAAGTTTAACACCTATGGTCAATGCACCAAGGGTGGCTCGGTTCCTGCTCCCACACCTCCTGCTCCTAAGCCTACTCAGGCCAATCTTCAGTGCATCTGGAATTCGCCATTCAAGAAGTGCACGGGGCAGCACCCCGTGCTATACAGTTGCTCTGTGGCGAAGTACTCAAAGGTTTGCTGCACGGTGAGCACTATCTATGAGGCAAACATGAGCCCCTACGGTAGGTGCACCATCGTTCCAAATGATTTGGAAATCAAAGTCGAATAATACGTCTGTCAAATTTTTTTGATACACAAGGTGATAACAAGCCTTGTACGTAGCGGTGAAGGAATAGTGAGATTGAATATTGAGATGAGATTAGCAGGATATACACTAAGATTTAAAATAGTAGTATGTCGTCCCTGTTAAGCTTGTGCATTTGAAAACTCCTTCTGCTCAATCGTTAACAACATCATGTGCAAACCTGAACACTTCTTTCTATGAGTTATCATAACAAATATTTAATACAAGATATTCCTCATGGTTGTGAAGAAGACACTACTTCTCTTCCGCCTTGACAAAGAATTATTCACAAAACAGACACATCATGTCCAAGATCGGTTGGCTTAAGGTGATTCTTCTTCCTCGTGTTCACTGTTTAATCAAATGGGAATGAAGCTATGGTCTTGGAATCGTACCAATGACCGTGCTGATAGTTCAATCCTTGTTATTCCCTTTGTTTTTCCCTTGGTAGGGCTACCCTTGACGTGGCAGAAGTAAAATGCCATATCAATCTAGATTATATCCCTATCAAGCTTTTGTCAAAAAAAACACACAATTTCAATCTATAAGTGATACCTCCTTATCTATATCTTGCCAACTATCAAGTATCGACATCATCGTATCATTATTAGTAGTAGTATTCTTTTCACTATTCAACGTTTCAATCCACCGACGTTGTCGGCACTCACGATCCAATCGGTCTTCTAAACTAACGAATGGATCTACCACCAGCCCCGCCGAGTCTAAGTGTATCTTTTCTAATATGCGTTCATATGCCTCCAGGGGTATATAACGATGATTCTTACAATTCCGTCCACGTCGATATGCCAGCAATCCCTCTAAGAATTCTTTCATCCGTACTAATAATAGCATGTTGGCAAATTCGGGATTTTGCATCTTTTGCGTAATTTTCCACCACAAGTGCTTCGTTTCGATGACATTCGTTTGATGAAATTGAGGATTGTGATAATAATTCGTACGGCTGCATATATCCTCATCATTACTTTGTTTGGCAATATTACGCAATATAACGCGTTGCCATCCACGATTGGTAGCATCGCGCTTGCGTTGTATGTCCTGCAATCGTTCCAAGTCTCCTAGATACACGCCGTGGAATCCGTGATCGCGACTGGTGGCCCAAGTGTATCCCTTCGGTTGGACCAAGTATCGAAACTCCAATTCGCAATTCGGATCGACCGGTTTCATATCCTTATCAAGCCGATATATCAATGGTATGCCCGTGGGTATGCTCAATTGTTTTATGTCCTGATCGGATATGTTATCAATTTGTTTTATCAATGTTCGGAGTGTATTGGCGTGACTTACGACCAAGCAACGATTGCCATCTTTTAAACTTGGTACGATGACCGAATTGAAGAATGGCATTATTCGCTGTGCGGCACTTTTTAAACTCTCGGCACGACTCGCCTCCAACTGATCCGGACTTAGCTTACTATATCGACGATCGGCACCGTGCCAGTGGGGGTGATCATCGTCCATTCGTGGCGGCGGCGTCGAGTAACTGCGTCTCATTTCCATAACTAGCTCTTGATCGATATTCAATTCCTCGTATGCCGTATCCTTGTTGTATCCCTGCAATGCGCCATAATGACGTTCATTCAGTCGCCAGGTCTTGGTGACGGGGACCCAATGCTGCCCGGCCATGTTCAATGCCATATTGGTCGTATAACTGGCACGTCGTAATACCGACGTGAAGGCGTGATCGATTTCTATGCCATTGGCCGCCAACAAACGTCCCGCCGCACGCGCCTCGCGTTCGCCGCGCCTCGTTAAATTCACATCGCACCATCCCGTATATCGATTCGATGCATTCCATTCCGATTCGCCGTGCCGTAGCAGTATTAGCGTGTATACGGATTCTTCGCCATAGTCGGCCAAGATGTACGGACGACGATGTATGCTGTCATTTGGCGATAAGTCGCACGGTGTCCCACCTTGTATTAAATGTGTTTGGCCTGGCATGATTGGTACATGTGGATCCATTAAGCTGCCATACTTTTCTCTTGCTGCTGTAGTTGTTGCAGTTACCGGCGGTGATGTTTGTAAGTGATGACGATGATGATGATGGTGTTGCTGCTGCTGTTGCTGCTGCTTGTGAAGCATGAAGCGTGAACGTCGATTACGTCCATCGCCATCAACATCATTATCCACACGCGTCCCACGCGGGACTGGACCATCCCTAACATGAAATCCAACCATATCATTATTATTATTATTGTTGCTGTTGTTTGAAGGGTGACTGGTCGTCTCTTCTAATATGCTACTATTCTCGTCCAAAGATGATGATGTTGTTGTTGTCGTCGACGATGATGAAGAAGAAGAGGAATGAATCGTCATCATGGCCTCAAAACCACCAATTTCATACATTTGTGCTCTGTTGGTAACATTCGTTACTGGCGGGGTATCAATTTTGGGCGTTTGTATTATTTCAACGTCGTCTTGAACCAGGTCATCCGGACTCCATGAATATGACATGGAGCCTGCATGGAATTTTTCATCCTTCAACCGCTCTACTGCTCCACGTATTATAGACCCTAGACCTACACTTTGTTGTTGTTGTGTTGGTGAAGTCGATGACGAAGTCGATGGCGGTTGCTCGAAGCTGGCTGAAGCTGCCGGTTCAAGCTGCTCCTCTTCCGCTGTGACATTGCTTTCATCAAGGAGCGGCTTAGCGGCTCGAACACTGTCATTGCTGCTGCGATTGCTTTTGCTGTTGTCCTGAGACGACGACGACGACGAGGAACGCCGCCATTGACAGCGACAACGAAGAGAGTGGAGAGGGTCCATGTCTGTAAAGCGCTTACGTTTGGTAGCCGTCATCGAGAGGGGCGACGATGATACCGCGACCATTGTTGCTCGTCGAACAAGCGAAGGCGTCGACGGCATGCTGCTAACTGCCACCGGCGTACTCCTCTTCGCCACGCATAACCTCCTTGCAGCAGCTATCACCACCATTTCCCTTAGCTCTAGGAATAAAGTTCTCGACACTTGTTTCCCGCCACAGTTTAAAAAACCGCAACGCCACTCAACGCACGCTCTCGACACTTTTCCTCAAGGATCATGGTGCTCCGCCGCACCTTTGAACCTCCAACCTACCTCAGCGCTCCTTCGAGTTAAGCAGATAGGTTAATTCAATTGATAATTCAACTTGTCCCCACCAAAGAAGACTACAATGAAGTACCCTTTCAATCAAATCATCACCGTTGTCATTGTTGTCATTGGTGGCTATGGTATCCTGGCAGCAACGAATGACAACGAAGGTGGCCTACGACGGATTCGAAAGAATGGCATCGCCATCAATCCTCATCATCATCGTCGTCACATTGCAACAACAACATCATCGTCATCAACTGGCAATAACAACGACGATTCGAGAAGCACTCCGAAGAATGAGAATGATGACGACGAGGACGACATACAATTCTGGACGCGTCTTTCACGACAGGGCGAGGGCAGCTTGCCCATCATCATCACGCCCAATCCATCGCCATCATCAACGACATCATCACTCCCACCATTCGTCGACTCCTCCACTACGCCCAGTCCAACAACAACGATACAAGACAAATGCGGTCTATCTCCATCCGAACGACGGAGTGGGATAGAACGCTCGTTACGAGATGCGAATATTAATCCATATCGTAAATTTGCAACCAATGAAGCATTCGATTGGCTAATCGATATTGATGGTGCGGCACCATGTCCGACCGACGCCAATGTAATACAACGTTACGCGCTAGCGGTATTGTACTACTCGACCGATGGCAATGCTTGGACTTATTGTTCGGCACCGCCACGAGGTATGAACGATGAAAATGGTAGCATTACGCGTGCCAACGACGAATGCAATTTAACGACCGCGAATGCCACCGTACTATTCCCCAATGACGTACGCGGCACGGATGCATGGTTGACGCCCGGTAATGAATGTCTTTGGGGTGGCGTATCGTGTTATGGACCCGGGGCTGAATTCTTACCATGGGATCGACAGCAGAATGATGATGACGACGAGGTAATAATAACGAAAGAGTATACCATAAGTGCTATAGAATTTGAGAATAATAATTTAGTCGGGACATTGCCCGAGGAGATTGGATTGGGATTACCTAATTTACGGTTCTTGGCATTGGAACGCGAACGTTTGACTGGGACTATACCATCGAGTTATGGCAATTTAATTAATCTACTATTACTGGACTTCGATTTTAATGCACTATCGGGCGAACTACCAGATGCATTATGGAAATTACGATCATTACGTCAATTAGATTTGAATAATAATGACTTTACTGGCACGATAAGTGAGGATATTGGTTTATTGAAAGATTTGAGATTCTTTCAAATCGATAATAATAAAATGAGTGGGACGATACCACGAACCATGGGTGATATCAAGAATTTAAGTGAGTCTTTTTGTTTCATATAGTTGTTGGGGCTGTTGTTGTAACCACTCTCTCTCAGATATTTCAATCTTTATTAACATTTTTGTTTGATTTATTGTTATCACAGGTTTGATTGGTCTATCAGAGAATTATTTCACAGGATCCATGCCTACTGAAATATGTGATTTACGTCCAAGTCCACTTGAAACTCTTGTTGTTGATTGTAATATAGGATGTGATATTCCAGAGTGTTGCACGAGTTGCATACCCATGGATGAAGGAGGTACAGAGACTCCTTCTACGATAATGCCGACGACTGGAGGTACGGACACTACTACTATCCCCGCTACGACAATGCCAACGATGTCGTCTGAGCCTCCGGTGTCAACAATGTCTGAGCCTCCCGTGTCAACTCCTGTATTCAAGGTAAGTAGGATTACCTTATAGCCCAGCGACTTGACTTCAGGTATCTCACGGTATTTGTATCAAAATAAATTGTATCAAAATGTATAAACACACAGTGTCCATTGCCTACATTTGTTGGTTGTACCGCTCCTGATCCACGCAATCCCATGGATGAATGTCCTATTGCTGGCGAATTCTCCGAGGCATGTAATACTGGTGAATTCTGCTGTGTAGATGACTGTCCACGAAATTACTGTACAGCCAAGGAGGCGGTGTGAATATATTAAATTTGCGGTACTTAGATATTTGGTTTCATATGAATAGGTGGGAATGGAGGAGGAGGAAGAGCAGGAGTAGGATAAAAAATAGCGACCGCGAGTAATTTCATGTTTAGATGCTACGATGAATTATATGCTTTGCTGGGTCTTCAGAGTGCATATATCGATATATCATTAAAATTCATCAAAGTAAAAACATCTTCATTTTCAGCTTAGACAATTTACTAAACCTCCATACCAAATTCCTATTGTACCACATGCATATCATCATCTAACTCTACCTTTAATCAGCATTTGCACCGTCGTCTCCCATACCATTATCATTCTCCGACGATTGAAGTAGTAAAGTAGGCATCAATCCTGTCAAACGTTGTATCTCAGTATCATGAATAATTTCCTTAATAGACTTGCCATGTATAACAGATGCAACAAGTAAAGTCGACAATTCCAACTTTTCTATAGGATTGATATTATCACAAACGACAGTACTCATAATATCCTTATCAAAGCAATGCGTTACCGTAACAATAACATGTAAATCTGAATATTCAATGGAGAGTGATCCACTACGACTTAGGGCATCTAATAAATCAAATGCCTTATTCTTCTCACTCTTCATGTCATCCACACTTAGTTGTATCAATTTAGGATTTGATAGGAGGTTCGACTGTCTGTTTCGTGACCATGTACCCGCCTTTATTGTTGTCGAACGTAGTGCACTGCCATGTGCATACTTGTCAACTGCCCGATCCAGAATTTGTGGTATGACAGTAAAGTCCAATCCTTGATCAGCATACATACTTTTAGTTTCGCTAGACACATTATTTCTTCTCACTTGTTGTTCATGAATCATCCTTTGTTCTGACACTACCTTGTCATTGTAGATTGGTTCATGTTGTGATGACATTGTCTCAGAGCTCACATGATATTCTGTCATATTATTCTCTGGTGCGGCACACGCCATCATCATGGGTGGTTGTGGTCGTCTAGCACTTTTGAACATTAAACGACGGTGATTATGGGATGCAGCACCACCTCGACGTGTAGAAGGGGCCCCAGTAGCTGTAACATCCTCCTCCTCATCATCCCCCCACGAATGATGTGCCGAATGGGATGAGTTTATCCCCTGTTGGATCATACCCTCGATTGCCATCTCAGTCTTGGTCTGTTCATACTTGAGTTGCTTCTCTTTCTCGGCCGTTATAACATCTAACACATTCTTAACATTCAATTTCACACTGGCAATCTTATCTTGTGTTGCCACACCATCATCTACTTCTTCGTCGTCATCATGAAGTCCACCACCACTGTTGTAGGATAACATGTCACTAGGAATTTGATATTCAACGAATAATTCCAGTAACTCTTGCGTTAGTTTCATCTCCTTATCCAGCGAATTGGCCGGCAGTCCCAATAGTTTTTCCATCTGCGGTTTAATTTGTACTATACACACGCCAAAGACGGACGATGACAATTGCATGGCACGGTAGGCACGTGCGAATCGTTGTTGTTCGGGACTTAATGACCGTACCGCATCCGTAAATTCTTTCGCGGTGGGCAATTCATCCAGCAATAATGATACGATAATCTCATCCTTATTCGTTATTATGATGGCGTCCCTTGGATCCAGGGTGGAAACATTCGTCATATTCCCTACAATTAATACGAAGGATGAGAATTGTCTAGCCCGGGCTACTAAACGATGTGTAGTAGATGCACTACTAATACAACTATTACTACTTCCGAATCTATACTTCATGTATCCATGTAAGTATTGTCTTCCGATAAGTTTTAATACCGTCGCCGCATTCAATGGTATATTAAGATTAATAGAAGGTTGTACTTCTCTCGTGTGTGTATATATGCAATTAAATGCACCATCACTATCCTCGCTACTACTACTACTACTACTACTACTACTACTACATCCATTCTCATTTACATTCTCTTCGATAGTAAGTAGACCCACCGGAGTATGATTAGGTCCACGACGTATGGCATGCGAGAATGGTCGTGGAATTACATTCATTAATTTGACATTGTGTCGGATGATGAATTGGTTCAAATCGGCATGCGTAATACGTTTGCCAATGGCGCGAATTAATTGCGTCTCGAGCGTGGATTCTACATATCCCATCGAGTCGATGTATTGATCGGCCAAGTCGATTGCGTGACCGATGATGAGCGATAATTTTGCCTCGGACGATGATAAGAGATCATCGCCATCATTCGTCGGCCATAAAGTTTGTATACCATTGATTGCCGTGTCAAGCGTGTGGACGTGTTGATTTAATAGTTTGGATACGTCACCTCGTGAAAGTAGTATACTAGAATCATCCGTGGCATTCTCGTTCTCATTCTCATTCTGATCATCGATGTTGCTGTTATCATTATTATTGTTGTTGTTGTTACCATGATTATTCTCATCATCATCTTTCATTAATGGTAATATAGGATTAAACAATACATACTGTCCCTTCACGTTGTAAACTTGATTAACAGTATTCATTCGTGGTTGTGGTATGGCTGGATTATGCGCCCGTTCAATAATACCACGTAGGTGTTGTCCGATGAATGTTTCTCGGATAGTACTACACCATTGACGTAATTGGGATACAAATTCTACAGCTTGTTCGATATCATTATTCCGAGTTGGAGTTTTAGTCGTGTGGGCCTCCATGTCGACTTTAAACTTGGAATCGAGATGATGATCATGACTATGATGTTCATCGGTCGAGGAGGAGGATGGTGTTGTCATCAGTGTTGCATTATCGATTTGGTTGAGTAACCACGTTAATGAAAGTTCAATGGGGAGTAAATTCGATGATGATCCTGGTATGATACCATTCTTTGATTGTGTAATGATGGTAGTTTCACAGGAACGTGATTGGATAATATCCTGCTGCTGTTGCTGCTGCTGTTGCTGCTGCTGTTGCTGTTGTTGTTGTTGTTGTTGTTGTTGTTGGTCTTGTTCGACGTTCGATGATCCGGAATATAATACAGATATGGTCCATACATTATTGACCTCCCAATGAAATTCGGTAACATGATTCACAGCTTTCATCACCCTCGTCATCCTCTCAGTGGTGGTGGTGGTGGATGAATTATTATCATTATCATCATTTACCGTCGTTGCTTCGGTATTTTCAGACGTCTCCGACCAACTAACGTCCATGGGCACTGTAACCTCCACCTCCTTAACGAATGTCCACTCCGTGGATGCATCGAATCGCAAAGTAGCAGAAGCAGTCTTGTGTTGTTGTTTATGATTACTATCCATCATCCTCGCACCAGCAACGACCGCCGCGATAATCGTTTTACAGTCCAAGCCAAGTTTCTCCAAGCACGTCACGAATGCAAGTACGGCGATGTTCGTCGTCACGTTGACCAGTCCGAACTTGTGCCCGTAGGTAGTATGCCGAGACCGCTCCCCGGCAAGTCGTGGCTTGCGTTCTAGTTCGAGCGCGCGCTCCACGACGTGAAGGGCATCGGCAACCTTTCGTTGGAATGATAGAAGGTGGAAGGAGGATGATGGCGACATGTTTTATATTGCTATTCTACTCCAATCTTACGCGATGATGGCGATTATGACTATGACGACCCCCCGGAGCGCCGCACGACAGGATACGTAGACATTGGGTACGTAAGTACGAACAATATTTTTGGCGGGTTTTGAGGAGTTCCCGCGTTCTTGGTTTTCCGAGAACTCTTGTTGACCAAGATGATGATGCTGATGCACATTGCGCTATTGATAATCGTCACCACATCTTCAACCGCCGCCTTCTCATTTCCGCAGCCGAGGGAACTATTGTCTCACAGCAGCTGCGCCAGTAGAAGAAGTCGACTGCGTCATAGTGACGGTTTTAATATTAGTATTTCGAGGGGCTCTAAATCCAACGTATCATTACATCGACGATTGCCATTGCATTATTATTCGACCACGAAAGAGTACGATGGAGGTGTGATCAACCGTAGCGAGCTACCGGTTAACGACATGATCGACGACATATCGACGACAGCAACGACACAAGCAATCATCGACCGAAGGTTACGATTTGCTGGCGTTGGTCGACTATACGCCTCCAAGACTAGTAAGCACGACCATGTCTCTGTCTCGACAATACTAAATCGCTTACATTCGGCAACGGTCGCAGTCATAGGATTAGGCGGGATCGGGTCCTGGTCGGCCGAATCACTCGTCCGTTCCGGCATTGGTAACATTATCCTAATCGACCTAGACGACATCTGTATATCCAATACCAATCGTCAATTACATGCCACGACCTCCAACATTGGCAAAATGAAAATATCAATAATGAAAGAACGATTATTGGATATTAATCCATATTGTAATGTTACATTGATACATGATTTTGTTACAACGGAGAATGCGAACGAGTTACTCGCTTCATTGAGATTAACGGCATGTATCGATGCCATAGACGGCGTGAATGAAAAGACATCGCTATTACTAGCATGCGTCGAGTTGGGCATACCAATAGTCAGTTGTGGCGGTGCAGCTGGACGGTCCGATCCGACCAAAATAGTTTGTAATGATATAACCAAGGTCACGGATGATCGATTATTATTCAAATGTCGAAAGTTAATGAGACAAGAGTATGGCTTTCCAAAGGTAGTAGTACCGATAGTAAGTAACAAAAATAATGGTGGCAGTGGCGGTAGTGGTCGGATACGTAATTGGAGGATACATGCCGTCTATTCCACAGAGGTGGTACTGCAGCAGCAGCAGCAGCAGCAGCAGCAGCAGCAACAACAACAACAACAACAACAACAACAACAACAGATTATGTCCATGGACAATAATAATAAAGACGATGATGATAATAGTATGAGCTCCACATCTTCTTTCTCGTCATCATTTCGTACTTGTGACGGTATACTCGGCACGGCATCATTCGTTACCGGTACATATGGTCTTGTTGCGGCCTGTAAGGTCGTGGAGATGATTGCACTTGATGAATTAATTGTACCTAAAAAGCAAGGGAAATCATTTTTTTTATTTTAGAAACAAATAATAGGTAGTTAACTGACCAAGGAATGGATGATTGGACTTTTTCATCGACTTGCATACGAACTTTATATAGATTTTGTTGATACGGTCCCATCGGCAATACCAACAATGAAAGACGCTAAGGGGGAGTGTTTATTTTACGTTCTGGTTGTTGTTCGGATTACGACGACGACGACGACGATAATGATGATGACAGAATAGAAGACGACAACGCCACCGCTCCACCTGACTTCATCATTGCAATGAAGACGACATTGATGACTCAGAAGTAACAAGCCACGCCTTGGAAGGAGAGTACGACGTTTTGTCCTACGCAAATTATTGATGCGAGGGAAAAACTGAACGGCAACACAACTAACAAATTCCCACAAAACTAAAACAAATATAATAGAATTAAACGTCTTTCTCCTATACAAAACTAATCTCCCCCATCTCCTTCTCAGGTCTAGGCTTCTCAGGTCCAGGTCTACCCCACATCGGAATTTTTTTTTTCAAACGACGACCACCGTGACCGTTAGGTCCGAAGGAGTTCTCTGCCTCGCACATTCCTGGAGGAGCTCGTTCAAAGCACCAAGTTACATTACCATGAGTAGTGGAGAAGCACCCCTGTGTATATGTAGCATTCTCAGCAATCTTTGTGGCAGTATCAAGAGAAATTATTGTGTGCTCGGTAAGACCTTCCTCCTCGACATCAAGCACAACCTGGAGACCTCCCAGGATTCTCGACTTGAAACTATCGTAGGTATCGAAAGGAATCTGTGTGGGTGCGTGTGTAGAAAAAGTAAGGAGAGGGCAAAAACATGATTATCCAGCGCATCAACTCATGAACGATTTAAGAAACTGCACAGCACTACTAACAGGTGTACTTACGCAGATCGGAACATTCTCCGAGGTGTTGAACAGCTGGAATTGAGTACCCTGGGCAATGGTCGAAATTTGGCGAGAGCCATCCTTTGTCATGAATGCACCTGATGAGGATATTGCCGTATCTTTCGTCGCATTAACAGCAACAAAAACTGCACCGAACATCGCGGCTATAAGGAGCGCTATGATGACTACTGAAATTCCAACCACCGCCATAAGATTTTTCTTAAGGCCAGCACTTTTACTCTTCTCAAGTTCCAAAAGCTTGACAAAGGTAAACACTTCATCCTTGTCAAGGCTTCCATTACCATCCTTATCAAGTAGCTGAAAGATACTGGTGAAACGCTGTAAAAATCAACAATAGCTTGACAGTGAGTCAACCTGCACAATTCAATCGAGACAACACAAATTCACATCATCAAACAACGTACCGGATCCTGAGCATCAGTGAATGACGTCTCGGCCCCATCCATATCGGCCTTGAGGTGACGAATAGACTCGGTAAGGTACATGATTCGAGCGTGATGGTGGTAAGGAGCTGGGGAAAATTATGAGTCAATGCATTTTGTCGTGCAGATACAGACGTGGGAATTGGTATGATGCTGCGCTGGTGGAATTTTGCGTTGCCAAGACTCCGTGCCAAGACTCCGTGGAATTTTGCGATGCCAACGCACATAGATAGAGATTCATCGATGTTCTCTTTCACTCTTTTGCGCGAGTCAATCTCCCATGACGTTTCTTTTGGCTGCGCCAAGTACATCTTATGGGGGGACTTCGGAGTCGTTTTGACTAAGAAGTCTCTGTGAATCTCTACATACGTCATTTTTTTTGGTCATAGCTGCGACCGCCGGAAAAATCGTAAATCAAGCTGTAGCAAAAGAAATTTAAACGTCAAATCATTCGGACGTTGTGTTGTTTTTTCCAAAACGACTCTTCGGGTCATTGTTATTGTCACGTCATCACCTACGCACCATCTTCTCTGGATGCCACTCGATCTTCTCCGAACCACCTTCGCTTGTACGATCGTAAATGCTAAATCTCAATGGCATTGCCGTCCATGATCTCCTCTCTAAGCCAAAATGTGCCTTTCCCAAGCTACAGCTGCAAAGATGTAGTTGGGAAACAACAGCTAACAATTGATGTTCTCTACGCTACGATAAAGCAAGAAATAACTCATTCCTGTCGTGACTATCTCAACGATGGCGAAGACGAAGACTGCATTAGCGAGAAGCAGTTAACCTTCAATGATCATGTGAGTCGTAGCGGTCAAAAGCTCACAGCCGAGGACCGAGAACAGATTGTTGACTGGTGTTACGGCTTGATCGACATACTTCAGCTTGCCAGATCGAATGTGGCAGTGGCCATGAGCATAGCCGATCGATTCATGAGCAATCCAAATCGACTTCTCATTAATCAATGCACTCCTCATCAATTCAGTCCTCAAGAAATCATGTACGATCGTACAATGTTTCAGCTCCTTGCTGTGTCTGCTCTCTACATTGCAATCAAGATCAACGTGCAAGTCATATTCAGTGTGGAACAGTGTGCTGCCACAACTCATGGTATGTACACCGTCGAAGAAATTGAAGCAATGGAGCGTGCAATACTAGATTGTCTGGCATGGAAGGTAAGCGCTCCCACTGCACTTGAGGTGGGATACATTGTACTGGAACTAATGACACCCCAAGTGCAAGATGTCAGTGAGTTGAATAATGAATTGATGGGATCTATTGTTGATGATCTTGCATTCCAAACCCAGAGTGCTGTTCGAGATTATCATCTCGCAACTCAGCGTACAAGTACCATTGCCATTATGGCGTTGGTGAATGCTATCAAATACAATGAAAAAATGAGCAGGACTGTCCAGCAGCACTACTTGAACGCATTGTTAAATGTTCTTGAACAATGCAAACAAAGAACCCTTAGGAGCGAGCCCGGATTTTGAATCTATATGTGCCTCACTGAAGTAATGAAAAAGAAAAGCAAGGGTGATGGTGGTTGTAGTAGTAGCAGCATAAGAGTGTCTGCTACATCATCTTATATGGAGTATGCAACATAGAGTGATCTAACAGTCTATAAACTTAAACGAGATTGTACTTTCTGGAACATTTGTTGTATTATTAGGTTTTGTTTTCTTGCAACCTTCTGCTGAATGCATTTTCTACGATTTCTTTTCATCAAACACCTTAAACGTTGTTACAATATCCTTGGCAATGTATGCTATCTCTGCCATCAAATCTTCGACGTTTGTTATAACAGGACTATCTTCCTTCCATACCTCAGATGTAGGACGCTTAAAGTCAGACGCGATTACTGAAAATGGTTGTGGCTTAAACACATCTGGTCTCCATATAATAGCAATAATGTCTGGAGAAAACTCATTGTAAAAGAATACAGCATAATCGTTGTACCTTGCGCGAAGAGTATTTACTAGTGACCGTACTGGTCGCCATTCGTGAATGGTATCCTGCTCTAATACCAAATTCTTATAGAATTTCTTCCTCAATCCTTTCACTCCATCAGATCTATTTTGAAGACATCTCTCAAACGGAGTTACAAATTGATCGCAATCGATTGTGGCGTCAGCATTAGTAGAAGAGCAGCCAGGATCTGTTATGTAGCTCGGTTCGACACGGAGTAATGCGCTAAACGACATAATCGATGCATGACTCTCGTGGAATGCTGCGGCCCAGCCCTTCCCACCATTTCCACGTATGATACAGGCTGTCAAGTGGTCGTGCGAGCACTTTGCCAGAGCAGCTGCTCGACGAAGAACAACCTTTTCGGGGAAATTTGATGTGACAGTGGGAGCCCAAACATTGTCAGTTAGGGTCTTCTGGGCCTCTCCAATAACTTTGGAACCCACCATGTCCTCTACTGCATCGTAATCAGCAGGAAAAATAATATACATTGCTGGTCCTTTGCTGTACTCTGATCCACGGACGGCTGTGAATTGAGAATGGATAAGCTCGCGGTCATGATAATTGATATGATTCTGCGGGTCAACAATTAGTGGCTCTCTTGCCCAGTCATGTGTTGAGAGTAGATGTAAAAATCTGAGAAATCCCGCAACCGTAGTCGCAGGAGGAGTATATACTAATGCAGTTGACTTCCCACTTGTTTCTGTATAGATTTTGCCAACAATCAATTCAATAGCTTCGTGTGGTATCATATCAGATAGCAAGTGTGACGCTACCCAACGATGAGCTAGACGTACCACCGAAGATGCAGTGGGGTGGCGTGTATAAATCGCACGGATAAGGGAATGATGCATTGCAGCTCTGACATGACGATTGATAAGACTCAATCGGAGGGCTTTGGCCTCTACGGTCGGATTACGTAGACTCCGAAGCATTCTCAATTCTTGATCTGCTCGTACAATAATTCTCCATGAATATCCACGATAGCCAATATCCAGATACATAAAGGTAACGTCCATTGGTCCATCGAAGAAAGACAGTTCGTCGTCATCCGTGTCCCCGTTTCCTCTCTCTCGCTTCATCTTATCTATCCCCTCGGCAAGCTGAATGAGCATGGCACACTTTGCAGCACCCATCGCATTCATCGAGGCAGGCCACTTCGATGTACCCTCGAATCTGATCTGAATGAGGATGGGCGATCCATCATTCGCTCCTGACACCTTGCGCTTGTCCAAACCAATGACATTACCACCTAAGAGTGGATGAGGTTTGGGTGGAAATAATGCTGAATACCGAAGACACGGAGAAAGCGGCTCGACTTCGTCAATTGCCAAGGGCATGCCTAACTTGGATACATTCTTCTTCTTACTACCGAGAGAGCTGTCAGCGATTGTTCTGGTATTTTTACGCAAGAAATCCACAAGAGAATCGAACGCGGTCATGACATTCTTGTGCAAGGTCAACGAATCGGATATCGGGGAAGACTTCGAAGATGATGACGCACCATCGATGAAAGAGATCATGTTTCTCAACTCAAATGCTAACGTTTTTGTTTCCTTTCTCTTCGATAACAACTTCGTCGATGCCTCTTTCACACCATCAGTGAAATGCAAACTGACAATGTGCTGAATAATCCTCTCGACGATACCACCCATTGAGCGATCCCCACCCGCAAATTGAATATTCTCCGTCATCGCCGTTGTCGGAATTGTGGAGGGGTCATTCCAAACCACAGCCCGAACGATAGCACCATCCTGGAATCGACGCAACTGAGCCATCGCTTCTCCCCATAATGCAGTAAATGCCTCAGTTCCACTAACATCTTCCACAGGCGGACCACGATCGACGATACGACGCGATGCATTGGGGTCGATGCGTACACCAATGACCAAACACGGCTCCGTATCCTCTCCATCATCGTTTGAGAGAGGGAGTAGTGCAGGTGCACTGGGACAACGTGCATGAGCGGCATATCCAAATGTAGTGATTTGACGGGTGTTGTTACCATGGATGAAAGGCGTAGTGTGGCATTGGTCACTATCTGAAATGACATTCGTTGCGATGGCATCGTCATTGCTCATCCTATCATCGCTCATGGTGTTTCCTCCTGACCCACGAATATCAATACCGTTGCCACAAGTGAGCACTCGGATAAAAGTGGCACGATCACCCAATGCTCGTGATAGTACTCCTACAATGCCTCGGCATACCGATTCATCATATCCCAAGTTATTGACATCTCCACCCCACACGCCAGGACTTGTCGTTCCATTACTTCCCTGCTTCGATTCCATCGTCTTATTCAATGATATCATTCTTGGTATGACCGAGAGCGGTATTCTAACATAGGCATCATACCTCGTTGTCCAGAACCGATTCGTCTCAAGAAATAGCTTTCGAAATGCCGATCTAGAATCAAATGAGTCAGCACCACCAGCATGTATATATGCTAACGCTGCTCGAGCCTCGGCACGTGATTCACGAACAAACGATGAACTCAGCCGCGCAAGGTAGTTGATTGTCATTGTTGTATCAAGTAGTACCGGACTATCGTGATGCATATCATCTTCGAGAGAGGTGGCGTAGCATGCCTTGTAGCAGTCGAGTAATGTTCCGGGAGATGAATTTTCCATCGTAGCGCTGCGAACATCTTTATAAAATCGACGTGCCTGATCACATTGACTTGCAGTCTGAGCCTCATTCCATCCAGCATCAACGTCTGGAATAACAAATGCTGCCTTCTTCTTTAATTTGCGTGCATATGCATCCAATGCAGATTTCCCAGTCACTGTCGAGGCACCACCACCAACAACACGACCAACAGACGACGTACCAGCAGCACTACGTACTCCATCATCATCCTCACCAAGCCAATCAGTCTCACTCCAGAATTTCATAACTGCCACAAATGATTGAATACATCCCATCCGTCGACCAATAACTTTAGTCCTGTACAGGTAGGTTAGTATAATGCCCAGTGTTGTGGTTGTGAAGGTATCATGTCCACGAAGGTAACCACGTTGTAACGACCATATTTTCAGAAGTAACAATGTTTCATGGAAGGGTGTTGTTGTTGTTATGGATGACGAAGCACTACTTGTTGATGAAGACGTTGCGTTGGAAAGTGAGGCAATGGTCATATTAATTAAACGTGTGGTGGAGAGGAAATGTATATCCTCGGCAATCGAATTGGTATAGTGTGGTGTTGTACTCATACCACCACCACTGTTATTAGGAATGTCTACCTCGTCATCACCCAACTGTTGTTGTCCCCCAGTTGCAGTAGCGTATGCACGATTATTATTCCGATTGGGTAATAGACGAGATAATGGTATCCATATTTGTTGTTGTACTGATGGATACACTCCATTATCATCATCGCTGCCAGCACTCTCTTCGCCGTTATTATCACTACTGCCGTTAGTCGTTGTCATTGACTGCTGTTGGTGCTGTTCCTTCACGCCAAAGATGAGACGTATACGAAATCTTGGCTTATTCTTCACTCCTATTGTTTTCTTCTTTCCCGTCAACTTTGTACTACCCTTCTCTTGTACGTCGTCGTCGTTGCCATTACGCTTACGCTTCCTTGCAGTATCAATCTTCCTTTCATCAACCGTAGTAGTAGTAGTAGGAGGGGTGAGAATTAATCCAACCTTATTAGCATCACCAAATATACGCGTTAGATGGACCGACCCAATCACATGCCGATATTTCTTTTGTGATAATTGCTTGCCAATATATACCGCCAATATATTTCGTTTGTCGGTATATCGAGAATTTAAATAATCTTTACCAGACACAAATGATGATGATGATGATGATGATGATGCATCAAATAATACAGCCATATCCAAAGTGGGTACTACATTCCCAGCAGCACCATTGGCATGTTGACGCGTTAATCCTGCATTATTGACATGTCCATATGACCCGATGGGTGATAGTTGGAGTGACGATCCACCAGCAAAGGGGAATGACCACGATGATGACGATGATGCTGCTGTCTCCTTCTTCTTCTTTGTATTATTCTTTGACAATGAATTGTGGTTGTCACCAGCACCACCAGTATCGATTGATTTGAGGAATTTGTCAGATGTTAATGGTACATAGTACCTCTGCTGACCCACTCCTTTACTACTACTACTCCTGCTACCATCCTCATGTAAAGATGCAGGTGGTGATAGCAGTGCCACACTAGGCGAAAGAGTCGCACCGTCTAAACTGTGCACAGTCTCGGTAATTTGTTCAATATATCTTCGTACGTCATTTGCCCACTTCACTTCGCCTCCTGCGTTACCTCCACCCTTCTTCTTGCTGACACTACGAGACGAAGACACGTGGTCGTTGGTAGAAGAGGAAGGACCAGGACGGACAAACAGTGATGATTCATGGAGTAGTTCCGATATTTCAAGTCGTAGTAAATTCGATCGAAGGAGTGCATCGGAGGATGATGATGTTGCAGCCATACTACCTCGTACTACTACTGCAGTGGCATCGCTGCTAATTGCTGCTTCGGCGATGGAGGGAGAAGAGGAGGATGTCGTCATGATATTTGGATAGAGCGCAAGCGAGCAGTCGTCCAACACGGAGGTCTCAAGTTGAAATGAAATGAAAGTATTGGTTTGTTATTTGGCGGGACATACAGTACGTTT
>Ga0247843_1002641_pt1 | contig 31864 bp, 26 predicted proteins | sample LaCruzMarch2017__FD_192420 | JGI IMG/M metagenome (GOLD analysis project Ga0247843, IMG submission 192420) | Freshwater microbial communities from meromictic Lake La Cruz, Castile-La Mancha, Spain - LaCruzMarch2017_8m | ecosystem: Environmental > Aquatic > Freshwater > Lake | place: Spain... | reverse complement strand
CTAGAGTGAAGCAATTCCACGGCATTGCGCCGGAACTCTTCATCGTATTTCTTGATTTTTGCCATGTCAGGGTAATTGGGTTCGCTTGTTCGGCGACCGCTGTCCACTGAATCGGGGGAACTTCAGTTCAGGGATTTCCCTTACCCTGAATTCTTCAGGCCAGTGCTCCCAATCAATGTTGTTTTTCCCATCATTGTTTGAGTACGCCACTCCATCAATCAGCGGAGCTGAGCCAAGCTGTGCCATGAAAAACGGTACATTTTTATATGAGCAATACCTTCTCAATTGCCATGCCCTGTTGAGTTCAAATTCATTTGCATGGGCTCCGCCCTCACCACCGACAATCAACCAGTCAATTCCCTCCACATCCAGAAGCAATGGCTCAAGGAGTGGTTGCGCCCACAACGCTCGGAGAGCTGAGGGCACACGAAACAATTCCGGTAGTTTCTCAAGATCATCTCGGGTATTTACCGACAACAATGGCACCAGGTTGCTTGGCCATTGAATTCCTCGTCTACTCATCCACACCGAAAACTGCGCCATCCCCTGTGCGTTCCGGGTTGACCAAAGCCACCAATGTCTTCTCCCCTTCGGTGATGACACCACGTCAATGATTTCCGATTTAACATGCTCTGGCGAGTATCCGTGTGAAAGAATTTCACCCATGTCACTGACGAGGATGATTCTTGGGAGTCCGTTCAACCATGGCTTGTTGGGCCTGGGCTTTCCTTTCAGATTTGACCAGTTCGCGGCTTCTGCCATACGTCCTCGAAAGAACGTTGGTTCTCGGAAGCTCTCGCCGTACCCATCTGATGGAGCTTTATCTGGTTGAAGAGGATTTGTTCCATGTCGCAGGTGAAGCAATCCCGCGTAGCATTGGAATTGAGCCTTGATGAATCTTTCCAAGTGTTGGCGGGCTTCTTCAAGATCATCCGTAAGGATTGATGAGGTGGCCAGCGTTTGGAACGTGAATTCAACTCGCAGGTGGTAAACGTCTGCCTCGGTCTTGATGCCCAGCTTTTCGATAGCCCAACCCACATAGGTCAGGGCTTGAGCTTTGGGGATTTCATGCTCTTGGCCCAAGTACCAACCGATGGAATGCCTGAGTGTCTCCATGTGGGGCCACAACAGGCATGGGAGCGAGCAACCCGCCACGGGTGATACCGTCGAGTCACAGAAGGTAATGGTTGAGTCCTTGGCCATCTGAGGAGCTTTGGCTGGAAGAAGAAGTGAGGGGCCACGAGCCCGGGTTTGTTCCAGGCTCGTGGCTTGTATCACCTTTGGGTTACTCGGGGGCGATGACCGCCTTCCGGTAGAACTCTCCAACAGCTTCGGACATCCTGCGCACGATCTCACGCGCGGCATCCAAGTCCGGCTGATCAAGAGCCTTGTTGAGTTCCATGCACATGCCGCTGATGGCGTCTGCGAACTCTTCGCCTACTACCTCGACAGTCAAGGTAGCCTTCTGGGCGACCTCAATCCGTTCCGCAGTTTTTGGCGGAGCTTCATCCTCTTGAACCGACTTTGATTCGACCATTTGGTCAAGTGGCTTGGGGACCATGGGCCCGGCATCATCCTGTGATTTGGTTGGCGAGGCTTTCGCCTTTGAATCGCTCTTGGGCTTCGGCTCGGTCTTGACCTTCTTGGGGGAAACCTCATTCACCGCCTCAATGATGATTTCAGCTGTGATTGGTTGGCTTCTCTCTCTTGCCTTCTGTTGGACCAATGACCAAGCCTTCTTCCGCTCTTCGCGCGTCTTGAGTCGCTTCAATGGGCGGGCCTGAGCTTCGTTCTTGGGCAGGGCGTTTTCGACTTCGGCCAAGACTTCGATGAACGGCTTATCGCTTTCACCGTCGAGGAGATCCTCGACGATTTTTGCACTTTCAATGCACCTGTCTGCATGTCTAGTCGAATTGGCTAGCTCAGCTTTGCAGAATTTGTCCCATGTTGGGTAATCAGACCGATACAGCTTCCCATCCTTCACTCTTTCAAGGGCTTTGCCAACTTCATAGAAGACGGCTACGCCCTTCCTAATGGTTTTCAGATCGGCGAGATACCGCTCCTCCTCATCTGGCGTAAGAGCCGCTGAATCAAGCTGGCTTGATGGCGGATCGGAAGGCTGGCTGTTCGAGGTTACTGGTTGATTGCGCGCCTCTACTGCCTCTAGCTCATCACCAGAGGGGTTGTCTGAGGGCGTTTCCAATGGGTTTCCGGCGGGTTCACCGGGAACGATGGAAAATTGCTTTGCGCCATCTTCCGGTTTGTTGTGTCCAGTGTTACTGGTCTCCTGATCGTAATTCAATTTTTGGTGTGCCTCGCCCGTAGACACTCAGAATGAGTATCCGGGATAGTTGCCGGGAACACCCAGCGAACCAAGGCAACCTGCGGGCGTGAGGCGGGGGGAGAACAGGCTGCCAGATGGGCCTGAAGTCCCGGAATTGGTGACTTCGGGCCGGGTTCCCCCTGCGGCCTCCAACTCCTCAGCCCCGGACAGCAAGTCCGGTCAAAGCAAGCAACTACGATGAACGTGGTGACAGGCATGTTGAGCCGAGAAGATTGAATGCGGTGACGCGAGTTCAGGCGTCAGCCCCGCAGGAGGGCATTGGGAATTAAGACGACCGGTCGAAATTCCAGTTTTTGCACTATTCAATTCGTCCCCAGTAGAAGCCCAGCTCTTGGCGGGCTCATCGGCGGGTGACGATAGATCACGTCGGGAAATGTCCCTCGCGATCTTTACTTCTTCGGCTTTGAGGATCGCACAACGCGCCCGCTGGAGGGAACCTTCCGGTCCCGCCTGAAATGCGGTCGTTTTGTGGAATCCAGGTTTCATGTCTGTTTGAGCGCCAAAAAGCGGCTCCAATAGGGCAGGATCTTAGGATTTCTTTTAATTTCAAGTCAAAATTTCTGGCTGGGGCATCCGCTCACACTGAACTTCGGCGGCGCAATCCCCGGACCCGATCCCCATCTTCACGACTAGGGCCACCAGCCGAGCGACTCTCCGCAAAATTCACGGGCGGGAAGTGGATGGCCCGCACAAGCGTTGCCTGAGAGTCTGTGGGAAGGGTGGGGGCAGAGTGCTGGGCCGGACCCAACAGTTGCCACGACGCTAGCAGCTTGAGGTTTCGTCCCATCCTGCCCTCATTCCTGAATGAGAGGTCGGGGCATGGAGAAGTTCGCCCTTCCGTCCCGACCCACCAATTGATAGGGGCCTAAAGCCCGAGGGTGTAAGGTCGGCGGCCAATCTCAGTCGAAGTCGATTGGCATCGCAACTTGAGACATTGCGAGAGGATGTGACAAGAGATGACCCAATCGCAAGCGCGCTAGGCTTTGCGATGCCAAAACTATGAGGGAGGACGATTTTCTTCTGGACGAACGGCAGGAGTCGAAGGAGGATTGCGCCAGGTGAAAGCAACTCATCCTCTAAACTCTACTTTAGATTTGGCCGATTTTGGCCTTCTTCATATTATTGATGTTCTGCCTCGCTCAAGCGCGGTGTATTCCTACGGTGCATGATGCAATTGCTTCCGGAAATTCTTGGAATTCGCAGCGCCTCTTGTCGAGGAAGGAGCTTGCCAGTCATTTTGCAGTCTGCCCCCGAACCATCATACGGTGGGGCAAGAAAGGATTGCCTAAGTTGGGCGGAAAAGGAGCCGGAGTCGGTGTCCGCTACGTCCTAGAAGATTGTGTAGAATGGTTGAAGAACGCTAAAATGCCCTAGTTGGCTAAGTAAGCGTAGAATGGTTAAAATGCGCTAAAAAGCCCCAGTTGGCTGAGTAAGCGTCGAATTTTGAAAAGCGCCGGTCCCATCGGGATCGGCGCTTCTTTGCGTACGCGGTGCTCCCGGCGCATTGACCCCATTCCCACACGTGGCCTCCTGTTCCGTTCCAGATCTTGCTCGCGGATCGGTTCGCGTGACCGGCTGGGTCGTCCCGAAGGCGCGGAAGGCAAGCCACCTGATTTGGCGCTCAGACCTCACCGAGCAGGTCGATTTTGACGAGTGGATCTATCGCGATGTGATGGCTGGCATCCAATGTCACCCTATGTCACATAATTACACAACATGTCACAGTGGTTAGCAAAATATGAAAAAGTGTATTGCTTGTAAGGGCGCTCTATGTGTAATCTTAAGGCATGTCTGAGAGTCAGAATGAGAAGAGCGAACAGCTGTGCGATGAGGAATCCTTGGTCGCTGAATTGAATCAAGGGGAGTTCGACCGCGATGCCGAAACCGCCCGGGGCTACGATGAAGATGAAGAGTGCTTTCGGCGGGAATGCGGGCCGCAACCTGCGCTGGTAATTGAAGCTTCGCCGGGCCTAGACCTGGCCTATTCGCGGCTAAAAGCGGTTTCAACAGATAGGAGCAAAGCGATCGATCTGATTCGATCGGCGACGAGATGTGCCGCGACGGCTTGCCTTGCAATGGAGCAGGGAGGGAGCTGTAGGATAAGATTGCGCTATCAGCCGGAAGAGATTGATGGCTCGTACTTCTACGGAATTGTCGAGATGACGCCTATGTCGCCACACGTTGATTTTAGGCACGCATTCAATGGCGATGGGGAGAGAATGATCGCCATGGCTGGTTCGATGGCCTTGGTGGAAGTCTTAGACCCAATGTTCTTGGGTGACCCCTCCTATGATCTGCCAAAATTGTGGTCTCTCGCTTCGCGCTCCGCTATTGAACCATACTTGCGACGAATTGCCGCGAAGGAGCGTGAATTGCTGGGGGTTTCCCTTCCAACGATCGAAGGGCTGGACTGCATCGGCGACCGCTTTTGGCACCAACTCCCGACCTATGCGGAATTGATTCGTGCGATGGAGAAGACCAGGGAGGTAATTCACAACAGGCGCGCGATGATTGATGCGCTGGTCGTGCAGTTGCTGCGCTGCCACCGCCAACGGATGGCGCTTGAGCTGAATGAGGATGGAATTGATTTAGCCATTCATCGCTTCCGGGAACTCGGCGGCCAGGAGGGCTTTCTGCCTACACTTTGCGGCCTGTTCCTCAAGGAATGGGACCCTCATTGTGAAGTCATTCGAGCAGGTGAATCGACGGGATCGGAGTCTCCGAGCCCCAATTTGAACCCGAAGGATCAATCGCTGAACAGCTGTGATTTTGAGTAAGTGATAGCAGGTTGGCGAAGTTGGCTCATAATATACTACATGGAGAATTGATGATAAAATTATGATCTGGATAGACGATGAAAGCTCTTTGCAGCTAGATTTAACAATAATTAATGGGATAAAGTCCGGAGAGATGGGCTATCTGTCCATTCTCGAGTCAAGGAGATTTTTTGCGATAGAATTTCACGATAAATACGCGGATATGCTGGAAAGATTTTTTTCCGGATTCCGACATATGACTTCGTGGCTATTTAGTGATAAAATTCGGAATAGTGGAACGATTGACTGTACAAAGTGGTCTGAGGCCGATGACCTCTGGAGTTTAGCAGAAGGCGTTGAGCAATTGAGTGCGCTTGGGTTTATAGATATCATTATAAAAGTCAAGATGGGCCTTGAGGATTTTGAATCGGAGATTTTTCTCTCACTAACGGAATCCGGATATCGATTGCAAAAGGAGTCTGAATACTTAAAGGGGCTATCCTATCAGGATTTAGCTGCATTTGATGAAATTTGTGATTCTTCCGGGCCTCTCTTGCTCTGTGAAGAGGTTTCTGTGAACAATGCGATTCTCCGCCACGATCCCGAGGCGCTCTTGTCTGTATTAGTGATTGAGAATGTCGTTAAACTTCTTGGGGATCGACTGTCCTGCTTTAAAGGAAATTTGGATCGGGTGCGTAGCTTCGTTCATTGTTTGATCGAGAATCAGCTACTTGATGTGAATTCGTCGATAAGTGTGGGTGGAGCAGGGGTGCTGCATCGTTCTGAGGTTTGTGTCTCAGCACGTGGTTTGGTCCTTGGTGAAGCCGTGAAAGGCTTGTCGCAGCGCTTGGTGGATTTATCTGCTTTAGCCTGAGACTCTGAATTTCTTTGTTTGCTTCTTGTTGGTTTGGTGGCTCGCCGGATCGAGTTCTTGGCCCGGCGAGCCGTCTTTTTCTAGATGGCTCACAACACTCTCCAGCGCTCTGTGCGAGCCACTCGCATCGTTTCGGAGCGCAGACACCGGCCATCCGTGGCTGATGCTTGATCTTGGATCGATGCCACTTGCCGCGCTGAAGGCTATCGAGATCGTTGGCCACGGCCTCCAATGAGCCCGTCAGATCCCAAGTCCCAAGGCGTGGGCGAAGACGATCAGCTCGAAGTCCCGGAAGGTTCTGATCTGAATCTTTAACTCTGACCACCGTGACGCGGTCGAAGTCGAGTCCGGCCAAGCCGCAAGCGTCCGGAGGCTCTCGTCATTGAGGTTCAAATTTTTGGGGGCGATCCCGCTTCACCCAGACGCGAACCGAAGGCACAGGACCGCGATGAAGCGAAACGTGTAGTCATGTGCCCGTTTTGGCTGCACCATAACGGCACTTCGTGTAGCCAAAACGGATGATTCGCCTATATAGGTACGATAGCTGGCGAGGTCCTAGCCAAGGGCGTAGGTCTTGCAGCCACTTAACAGGCGGAAAATCAACGACTTATGAGTTTTTGCGCGTGTGCACGGTCGCGGAGGCCCGATCGTGAAAATTGTTCCGTTCGGTAAATCATGACTCTGAGCCGAAAGTCCGCCCAGAATTCAATTTAAGCGCAAAATACCGCACCTGGGAACTCTCGCATCTAAGAGCCTTTTTGAATTTGGCACCTGATTTGCCGTTGAGGACCTTGATCAATGTCGGCGGAGATTTTCATTTGAAGGGCGTCGATGAAATCCGCATGGCCCAGCGCCTTCAGTCCAACTTCGGGTAAACACTCGCCATCTCCCTGATGACCCCGGGAAGATCCATCTCCAAGCAATCGTTGAGTTAGATGTGGTGCTGGCGGCGAAGGAAGTTGTTGAGGCCATTGTTGGATTCGGCCCACGGGGCAGGTCGTCCCGGCCCTTAGAACGGCGATGGAGGCTCTTGTGCAACTTTGCCTGCGCTCATTTTGGTAGATGTCACTTCATGTCGCAATATGGCAGGCTTCGTGGTGAGGTTAGCTGTTGCGCGCACGATGGCTCGTATTACATATTACCTGCATGCGTGAGTGGAATGACGCGAAATGTAAACAACCATTGGGTGATGAGGACTTATCTGTCCTTGGTCGCTGGATTCAAACGAAGGGATTTCTCGGGACGACGCTAGAGATTGGCTCTGCGCGCTTTCAACCGTGAGGAATGAGCTTGCTGATGGAAAAAATGTTAAGAATCAAGAAAGTAGGGGCATAAACTGATGATGTATTGGAAGGATAAGCAGTTGATGCTGCAATCGGATATGAGAATTCTGAGTGAGTTGGTAGCGACTGGCCGGACTGCGCACACGAGCTGGGCTACTAGGAATGAATTGATGAATGAGTTTGGGAGCGGTGCTGATCTCACAGCTTTTGTCCAACAGATAAGGTGGGAAGGCATTTCGACGTATTCTGAAGCGCTTGAAGAGCAGGACCCGGTGAATGGTCTTGGTTTTAATGAGGTGGCTGATGGAATAAGGCGGTTGAGCGCGCTCGGATTCATAGAGATTTGCATCAAGACAAGAGAGACCCAAGGGATCTTCGAGGGGAACTTCTGTCTCCATCTGACTGAATTTGGGAAGATCTTGATGGATTCGGCGAATCTCGTGAAAGGTTTGAGCTACCTGGATCTTGCTGTATTCGGAGATATGTTTGGTTCTTTTGGGCCTATTTTGATTCGGGAGAGTGAATTGTGGGAATGGGAAAATGACGGTGACATTGAATCCCCTGGGCTCTGCCTATCAGGTCGGATGATGAATCAGGCTGTCAAATTTCTTAGTGATAGGATTCTGTGCTTTGGAGGTAGTGAAAAGAGGGTTGAGGCGTTTGTTCGACGTTTGGAGGCAAATCACCTGCTTATTGAGAACCGACTTGGGCGTGAGGTCAATGGAGTGGGGGGAGGTGGTGCCGAGGTGCGTATCTCGGAACGTGGAATTCCCCTTGGCCAAGCGCTAAAAGGCTTGTCGCAGCGCTGGGCGGCTATTTCGCCGCTCAGATGCTGAGGTTTTGTGGCTTCTTTTGATGAGTGCTCGCCGGACCATGCCTTTGGTCCGGCGAGTCATCATTTTCTGGCGTAGCTCTCCACGGCCCGACGATCCGTGCCAATTCGCATCTTTTCGGAGCGCAGGCACCGGCAATTCCGAGCTTGGTGCTCGATTGAATCAGCCTCTTTCGCCGCGTTGAAGGTCGTCGAGATCGGACCGTACGACGTCAAACCCGCCAGCCAAGTCCTCCATGCTGACACCCAAGGCGTGGGCGATGACGATCAATTCGAAGTCCCGAAGGGTTCTGATCTGGCTCTCAACCTTGGCCACGGTTACTCGGTCGAAGTCTAGTCCGGCGAGTTGGAGTTTGGCGGCCAAGTCTTCCTGCGTCCAGCCACGCGCGTCGCGTGCTTTCCGAATCCGGGGTCCGGACGCATTTCGAAACCTCCTGGCCATGCACGTTCCCCACTGGGAACTTGACACTGCACCATCGGAGCCCAACTATGGTTCCCCATGGGGAACAAGATCGAGTTTGCCTGCCCGACCTGCGACGGCGGGGTTGAGGCTACGGAAGAGTTCTTTGGACGGGCGATGACCTGCCCTCACTGCGGTGAGGCTCTGGTCGCGCCTGAGGTTCTTTCTTCTTCAATGCAGTCGGATGCAATGCCTGCTCGTGGAGATGGATGGCGAAGGCTGAGCCGTGGAGTGATTGTTGCTGCCTCACTGATTGCCATCCTTTTGGTTGGAGTTGCAATCTTCGCCTCCACCCGGAAGACCGAAGTCCCGGTTGCATCGTCAAGCAAACCATCGGAGACGTCCTTGGCGATCGAGACGCGTGGTGACGAGGCGAAAGATAGCCAACAGGAGCGTTCCGGCTCAACGATGGGTGATCACGTGGACGATAATGGCCGGGCTGAACCTTCCGTGGAAGGCCGCGATCCCTCGAAAGGTGCTTTGGCGGAGGCTGACGACGCGGCGCAAAAGCTGGCAAAGCTCATCATGTTGTATGGCTCAATACAACATCCGGTGCGGAAGGCATCAGATGGGCTCCTAGGTGTCGTGCAGGCTTACCGAAGCGAGGGCAATTCTGGTTATCCCACCGCTGGTTTCATCGCCAAGAACTTTCCGGAACCCAAGATCACCACCCTTCTCGGGCGGGAACTCCGATATACCCAAGAGTTCGAATCTGCGATGCTGATCCGGGACCAAGCTGCGATGGACCTCCAAAGTGCGCAAGCCGGTGGTGGCACGAGCATGGGATCAAGTGCTTTCACCGGTCGCAGCGGTCCAAATTCGTTTTACGATCAGGGAAGGCAGCGTGCGCAGGCAGGGATGATCGAGCAGGCGGCGGTTCAGTATCAGTACGCCGAAGCGCAGTTCCAGGCCATTGCGAGAAACTACGTGACCCTTTGATTGGCGCGGCATCACCAACTTCATGGATAGGTTCGATGATTCCAACTTGGACATCTCGGAGAAGCCCGCTTATGCAATTGCCCCGAGCCCATTGGGTGGGGGGGGCTGACCTGCCGAATGAAATGGACGATACGTGGCGCTTTGACTGAGTCTCCCTGAAACCCTAAAACCGAGTCCTTCCGAGGCAAGAAGTGAATAGACACCCACTCCTGATAGCCCTGATCGCAGCCCTCCTGTTGTTCGGAGGGGTTTGCATTGTTGGGCTTTACTTCGCGCCTCCCCCCGAGGATGTCGGAGATGCGGCGGACAAGGTCGGAGCAGCAGCGGACAAAGTTGGGGGAGCTGCGGAGCGGTTGGCGGCCTTGTTGAATGCGGTGGACGATATCGTCAACTTTAGACCCAAGGTGTCACTTCAGAACGGCCCGGTTGTTTGCGAGTCGCCCAAGCAGGTGACAGAGGTCGTGACGGCTGTTCAGGATTCCGAACGCGAGTTCTGCTTTACGCAAACGCAATTCTTCTTTTGGAAGCACATCAAAGTGAGAGGGAACTTCCGTACGAAAGTGGGCTTTCCCGTAGATGATTCCTTTGTCCTTGTTGTGTCTGAGGACGGAAAATCGGCGACCCTTAAGCACGCCCCGCCGATCTTGATCTCCTGTGAGCTCGTGGACGCCATGGAGGTCGTCAGCAGAGGTGATTGGTGGGTTTATCCCATTACTGATGATGATAGATTGCAGGCGGACAAGGGATTAATTGCTGCCGCCAGAGAGGCAGCCATGAGCCAGGAAATCCTTGACTTAGCGGTGCGCAATCTGAACGAGCGCTTTAAGAAAGTGGAGCAGGAGGCCGGAGTGACGGTTACATTGGAGCCGCTGAAATGATTCGTGATTACTTGGCCCCGCCCGACGCAGTTCATGTTGATGGATTGGGGCTGCATTGAGCTATCGCAATAGCGCCGTTTTCCGCGTTAGATATTCTTGAGAGGAAGTAGGCTATTTCCTCCCATTGTCGTTCCCGTTGTGAATGAAGCGTCATTTTAGGCGCATACATTTTTTCACGGAGCGCTCTGATTCGAAATCCCGTTCGTCCCGCAATTCCCGGCCTGGTTCATGCCTCGTGCATGTTCCGGGCCTTTTTGCGTACCGACGGCGACAACAAGTGCCAACCCAATATCCAATGAAACACGAAACAAAATGCAGAACACAATCCCATCTCCGTCGCTCCAAGCATTACGTTCCGGAAATCTCGCGATTTCTTGTGTCCGCCCTTTACCACGAAGGCAAACGGCGGCGGATGCCCATGACTCGATTGGTGGACGGGCTTCTCAGCGATGCCCTGCGCGACACTCCCGGATGGCGAAGCGCATTGCTCGCTTCCAATCAACCAAGCTCAAACTCCAGACCCCTGGCGTCATGAAGAAGAGATCACAGATCTTGATGTCGATGGCGGTGACGTGCATCGGCCTGCTCTTGACCAGCTGCATCGACGAAACAGCCAGTGCGGCTTCCCGTGAGCAGATCATGAAGATGATCCAGGACCAGGTGGCCAAGGAGGCTGAGCTAAAGGCTCAGCAGGCCGTGGCCCAGCACCAGCTTCAACGGGCCGAAGTCCAGCTCAAGAAGGAACAGGAAGGCAAAGAACGGGCACAACGTGGCACTGATCTTTGGCGGAGCGGTTCCGCGCTTCTCATCGTTCTGGCCGGGGTAATGCTCTTTCTCGGAGCTGCCGCTGGGAGTGCTACCCGAAAGGAGGCGCTTCCTTGAATCGCACAAAGAGTCGAAGACCTTTGCCGGTGCCCGATGGTGATGATGAGCAAGACGATGGCGGCAAGCTGGACCAGTTAGTCCAATCAAGGGCGGCGCAGCTTGTCTTGTGGGAGACCCAACCGATCACACGTCCAATCTTGGATAGGGGGTTCCTGGAGCTACCCCCATCCCAACGAAGCGTTGAGGTGATCCTTTACTGGATGGCCCGTAGCGAGCATTGGCTGAGTCCCAACGGCTGGTTGCGTGCCTGGGTCCGGCTCAACCTCATCATCGCGGTACTGCTGGGTGTCTCCGCATTGACCGTGGTGCCGGTGGGCACGTTGGTCCTTGAAGGAGTCTCCGGGTGGACATCCCAAGTGGGTTTGCTCACCCGGGATGTAGGGCTAGCGGTGCAAATGCTGCCCCCCATCGTTGTGACCATTGGCGTCGTGGCGTTGGGCGTTCACCTGTTCAGGCGGCACCATTCTCGACGGTCACAACCGCGCTATCCGCGACACGAGGACTTCGAGTAAGACACCTCACAGCCAAATTTGGCTATAGGGCCGCTTTCCGCATTTCACACGCGGGAGGCGGCCCTTTTCATTTTCTTTGCCTGAAATACACAACCAACCAAACCAAGAAAGAAACATAAACATGGCTATCAAGCTGATTGCCAATTACGCGAAGCGCCTCGGTCTTCCGGGGTATTCGAGCCACCAGTTCAGCGTCTCAGTCGAGGCCGAACTGATGGACCTGGGCAACATCCAGGGGGAAGCAACTCGGATCTACGGTCTTCTTCAAGATGCCGTGGATCGGGAGATTCAACACGTCGGCTTTGTTCCCGACGAAGTCTACGGAATGGAATCCAACGGTGGATCTGCCACGTCGCAAAACGGAAGCAGGCTGCCAAGCAAAGACGCTCCATGGAAATGCTCCGACAAGCAGAAGGAGTTGATCCTCAAGCTGGTCGCGGACCATGGACTGGACCGGCGCGAAATTGATCAACTCGCCACCGAACGCTTTGGCCATGGCGTCAAAGCGCTCAACAAGCTGGAGGCATCCGGCTTGATCGACGAGATCATCGAAACCCACGGTGGAGGCAAACGCCGGATCAATGGTCACGGTAATGGATCGGGCGGGTATTCACGTTCGCGGGTTGGGAAAGGAGGTCAGTCATGATCTCCACAGCTCCAGCAAAACCCGTGGTCGGTGAAGCGGACTTCGGAGTGTTGTCCTATCTCTCCGCAACCCGGTTGAAGACTTGGCAGGAGTGCCGCCTAAAGTGGTACTTCCGCTACGTCGAGGAGATCCCCACCGTAGTCAACCCAGCACTGTTTATCGGCCAACTCACCCATCAGATACTCCAGCAATGGAACTTGAACCGGTGGCGCGGTCTGCCTGCGGACGACACTTCGCTGCATCCAGTCTTCCTTGAACTGTGGCAACAGTCACAGCCGAAGGGGCTGAATTGGGATGGTAAGGAAGCCGCGCACCGGGACAACACCTGGAACATGCTGCGTCATTACCTGGCCAACGCTCCAATGGACGTGAAGGAAAAGCCTCAAGCGGTGGAAGTCATGGTCGAGCGTGATCTCGATGCCCATGGTCTTCCTCCGCTCAAAGGTGTCATCGATCTGGTGCGACCGGGAGGCGTGATCGTGGATTTCAAAACCACGGCCCGTTCACCCGATCCGGCCTTGATTGCTCATCAGCACGAGGTGCAACTGGGATGCTACGCGCTTCTTTACCGGGAAGCGACCGGGCAGAGCGAGACCGGCTTTGAGCTTCATCACTTGGTGAAGACCAAGGAGCCCAAGCTGGTGGTCACAGCCCTTGCGCCCATGGATCGGGGGCAAATCAGCCGACTGGTGCGGACCATGGAGTCCTACGTCAACGGGGTCAAAGCCGAGGACTGGATTCCCTCCCCTGGCCAACATTGCGCTTGGTGCGACTACTTCGCCCAGTGCCGAGCTTGGAAGGGGTGAGTCCTTCAAGCGAAACCAACAACAACCAACCTCGCGCGATAGGCCCGGTGGCATCCAACGCCCCGGGCCTTCGTGCGTACAACCAACATCAACCTAGAAACCAAACATGAACCTAATCGAAATTGAAACAACCACATCGCCCGTCCGTCCCCGTGTGGGAGGGCCTGGGCTCTTGCTCCACTGCGGAGCGCAAGTCGTCGAGCGCCGTAGCGTGTTCGACATCCCCACCCCCAAAGCCACCGAAACGTGGTTCCCGTTGCCGCACCGCGACTTGATTCAGGAAGTGGAGGGGCAGCTTGACGCCGCCGCCTTCACCATCACCGCTGAATCCCATGCCTTGAGCCACGGCGGTGCCCGATACTTCGGACTCTTCGAGGTGCGGGTTGCGGGTTGCGACCGGGAGCGTGACTACTCCTGGATTGTTGGAATCCGCAACAGCCACGACAAGGTCTACCCCGCCGGTCTGGTTGCGGGCACCAGGGTGTTTGTTTGCGACAACCTGTCCTTCACCGGCGAGGTCAAGATCAGCCGCAAGCACACGCGGTTCGCCGTGAGAGATTTGCGGCACCTCACGGCGAGAGCTGTTGGGCAACTGCGCGACCGGTTCAATAAGATCGACCATCGGATCGAGGCTTATCGCTGCCGGATGCTCAACGATCCCCAGGCTCATGACTTGGTCATCCGTGCGGTGGATTGCCGGGCGATCACCGCGACCCAGGTGCCGGATGTCTTGAGGGAGTGGCGCAAACCAACCCATGAGGAGTTCGCGTTGCGCAACGCCTGGAGTTTGTTCAACGCGGTGACCGAGATCCACAAGGGACTCAATCCCCATGCTGCCTTGGCCCGTGGCCAAGCCTTGCATGGCTTGTTCGACCAGCTGGTCGGCTTGAGCTGAGGGTGGGACGTGAGTAAGGGCTCTTGCCCGGGAAAAGTCCTGCCGCTTCGAATTTAGGCGGGGCTTTTCTTTAGCTGTCGGGTCTGAAATCGCCGCTGGTTGATCCGATTGGCTCTGCGCAATCACCCCGGAGCAAATCCCCGACGCGGGCTCATCGCCTTAACTTCGCATTCAGGCAGTGGATAAGGAGGATTAAAAGATTGACCTTGCGTCGCGCTGTCCAATCGTCATCGTTGCGGTGCCGACTGGCCGAGGTCAAATGAAAGACCAGAATCCCCCAAAAAATCTATGAGAATATTCCAACGTGCTCTCGTATTTCTGGGAGCAACTATCGGTTTGGCCGCAGGACTTCCTCAGGCCTACTCGGGCGCGGAGTACGAAGTGCCGATACTGCTAGTTCGTCACGAACCGAACGGGCCCCCGATTGGGCTTCTCAAACAAATACCAATCAGTTTCTCAGAGAGGAGCAAAGACTCTCCGTTGACCATTTCCGTCGCGGAGAATCTTCCAGGAGGGGCCGGAGACGCGATTCGCGGATCGGTCTGGATGGCGGCGGCCTCCGTGGCTCTAGAAGAGTTTACCTCGCTAGATGGCATCAGGATCGAGGTTGACCTCGAAGGGGACGTTGACGGCCCAAGCGCAGGCGGAGTCGTCGCGCTTACGATAATGAGCTACCTTCACGGATTGAAACTTCCAGGTGATTTTGCGTTCACGGGAACCATTCTCCCCGATGGAACCGTCGGCTACGTCGGCGGAGTAGCTCAAAAAGTGTGCGCCGCCGCAGCTGCCGGGAAGAAGAGAGTCCTGGTGCCCGCCTTCTACAGGGTTGAACCAGACCTCTCCTCAGGCGAAAAAGTCGATCTTAAGGAGTTGTGCCAGAAATACGGCGTACAGTTCGTTCCAGTCAGCAACCTTCGAGAGGCCTACGCATCAATCCACGGGCTTCCCGCCCCCCAGCAGCCCCAAGGAGAGGTCCAGCTTCCTTTGGCAACCGAGCGAATGCTAACTAAGCAAGCTACAGAGTATCTAGCGGCAGGTGATCAGATTCGCGACGCTCTTCCACCAAACGAACTTGAGATTATACAAGCCGATCCACTTGCAACCTTTCTCTTTGAATCACGAGCCAAGGCCGACACTCTCTTGCGCTCTGGGAACTTTCCAGCGGCTTGGGATAACGCTGTCCTTTGGGGGGAGTATTGGAATGCTTACAAGCGTAATGTCGCATATTTCACCTCGCGAGGCTTTGACGTTGAAGGAATGCAACAATACATCACGAAATTGGTCGATACATCAACGACAGCCCTAACTTCAGGCTGGCAATCCCGGTGCCTAACTTACCGAGACAAGCCATCACTTGCACAGCTTGAAACCGCTCAATCGGACTTCGGCTCCTTCGTTGGATTGCTCGATACGTTCGACGCCCAAGCTTCTATTCTGAATGGTCAGTATGCACAACATCTTTCAGCTGAGGGCGCACGGAGCGACTTGGGCAAGTGGTGGGACGCGGTCTCAGGGAAGGTTCAAAATTCCGATATGGTGTTGTTGCAGTTCAGGAATCTCTTAGCAATCAAGCTTCTGTGCGCTCACATGTTGGAGCGCGTGGCACCTATGGACACCGTCCAAGACTTCAAAGATCTGGTCCCAGCGCGTACCGCAGAGATCACCTGACGCGAGCGAGGCATCGAGCGCCTCCTGCACGTAGCACTCCGAAGCGCTGCTCTGACTCTGGACGTTGAACTTAACTCATTTGCAAACGCCGCCTCAGTTACGAAGGAGCAAGCAACCCTGCTGCTCACAGCCGCCGATGTGGAATTCGCCGAAGCCAGACCAACCCTCGACCTCTTGCTGGCAATGCATGAAGATTCCAGCTCCACCCAAAATTCCTATGCGCTAGCCAGTTGTTTGACGTCCTACGCTCATGGCCTTGCGATAGCGGCCAAGGAGCTTCAGCGTTCAAATCTCCAGATCGACTTGACTCCTGAGGGTACAATGAAGGTAGGTAACTTTGTTCTCCTAAACTCATTGCGAAGAAACGCACGCAGTCAAGCGTTAGGAAGTATACTTGCCTGTGATTCAGAGCAGGTTGATTGCACGGCGGCTAAGATGAACTATTTCAGGGCAGAAGCCGAAGAGCAGGATTCTGGGCTGGCGCTAACTCTTTACTACTCCGCCTCAATGGAAGCGAAGGTTCAGAAATTCCTCTTCGGGAAGACTATAAAGGCCCCGCACACAGCACCCGAGTAAGAAAGCCGTAACCTGCCCGCCTCCCCTTTTTTATCCCTAGGCCGACGCCGGGACTCCAATCGCAAGTGGACAACTTTGTTTTAGCCAGTTCAGGGTTTCTTGCTGCATGCCATTTCACGGTAAGATAGGTCTGGCGGGATTGACTGCGTCTGGCGAGGCGTCTTGCCCGATCTCATTGTCCATTTCGGCAGGTTGCGACTGATCTAGCAATTGCTGGACTTCAATCAAGTCAGTCAATTGCTTTGCCAACAGGCCCCCAGTCTCTTCAAGTATACCCGACTCCGCGGCATCCTTGAATGCTTGTGCTCGGTTCTCCGCGTAGGCTGTCTCCACATCAGTGGAATTTGGTTGGTTTATAATATTGGCCGACTGGAAGAAGATTCCTTGTTCAACGGTTTCTAGGGACAGGAGCTTCGGTTTTGGGAGGCTTTCAATGTCGAGGCGACCGCGCGAATCCATCCGGATTGGCCCAGCTCCTTCCAAAGCGAACCCTGTCTTGGCTCTGTAGATACCTCGAATAATGACCGTGGCGTTTAATCCCAAGTGCGAGCGTTCGTATTTTGTGATGACGACAATTTGATTCTGAAGTAGCGCAAGCTCCTTAATCTGACTACGGTTCAGGGTAAACGAACTGCCTTCGACATTGACCTTTGTCTGGAAGACCTGAGCGATAGCTCGCGAGAAGTTATCGGATGCTTTTTCCGCCTTCTGAATTACTGCAATAAGAAAATCATAATAGCGGTATGTGGCATAGCCGGTGCCTGCAACAAACAAGAAAGTGCAGAGCACAAATCCTGTTACGCATCCGGGTCCGGATGACTTCGGGTGAGAAGTGCTATTGGCCATTTCAGGGTTTGGGTTTTACGGTTGCTGGTGATTGGGGGCTGTGAATTGCGGACGCGACCGAGTTTTTGCCGCAAGTCACGGAGGAAGGCTATCTCGGTCAGATCCGACGGACAAGGAATTTTTTGGAGATCAGGCTAGAGAGAATGGAGTTCCGGATCAACTAGGATTTTCAATCCAGGCAAGGTCGAAGTGACGGGCGTATTCGTTGCTAACAGGCTACCCGTTCGAAAAAAATCGATACAACCGCACCATGCAGACTGGTAATTGTTGACGAGGTCAGCTGAAATTGCTGGAATCACCCCGGGGTGGATGGCATCGGTGCTCTCTCCCACCTCCCTGACCGCTCCTTGCCCGAGCAGGCGGGAGAAAGGGCAACCCCTTCACGGTAAGTAATTGACGAAATCGGTGGACCCCGTTCAATCAAGGCGCGCAAACCAGAAAGACAGCGGCTTTCCATCCACCTGGGGAAGAGAGCTCCCGACTGTGCGGGCTGCGTGGGTGTTTTGGATCAACCATGTTTGAATGACAGAGGTAAACAGAGAGCCTGGTGAACCCAGGGTGGGTGCCTTGCGCGGCATGGCTGGCGTGATTGTAGGGCTGCTTGCTTGTCTACTGACCGTTGTTTCCACGAACCTACTGTCTATCGGGGTGCTCAAGTCCGCCGAAGCTTCAGTCGAGATTATGGATACGATGATGCCAGACTATCAATCCGGATACGAGCTTTCAGGTTGGGCTGTAGAACGCCTCATCCATTCAAGGAAGATCGCACCGGCCAGAGCCGGAGGGAAGCTTGGGACCTTGGCTTGGCTGACCCATTTTGCCTTTTCGTCTGCTGGGTATGAAGACCGGGCGATCTATGTTCCCTTACTTATTGTCTTGGTCGGAGGCGGGGTGGCCTTCTTTGGGGGAAAGTGTATTGGTTGGGCCGCCACGCGTGTCTCAATGGCGGGAATCTGGGGTTGCAGCGAACATGAAAGGGAATCGCTCCGAAGATTCCTGTTCGCCAGCGCCATCATTACCGCCTCTTTCGTTGTGGTGGACCTACAACTCTGCCATCTATGGGGCCTGTCGTGGCCCGCCTTCCTCGTAGGAGTGAGTTTCCTCGTTCCTTTGATCTGTGGACTCTTTGCAGGGGAGAAATGGGCGAGATGAAGGAAAGGCAAAAGGATTTTTTTCACCTGTGGGGGATGACTTTCTTGGGTGTGTTGGTCTTTTTTCGGGCAAGTGTCACATTTTCTCAATTAGCCTATTACACCGAGTTCCGGCCATGCGAGGTCTGTTCCAGAACAGGCGCATGTGATGCATGCGTCGGGCAATCCAAGGTCTCCTGTGGTATTTGTGGGGGCCGGGGTGTCATCGAAGCTCCGGAGGCAGTGAGATGTACTAGCTGCGGGGGGGATGGAAAGTGGGGGTGGGGTGACCTTCTACCTTGTTTCGATTGCAATTCGACCGGAAGTGTATCGCGGAAGGTTATGAAATCATGCTGGAATTGTGCTGGCACAGGGACGGTGGACTGCGGCAAGTGCAGTGGGTCCGGCAAGTGCAAGGTTTGTACGGGCGAACGAGCGGTTAGGATCAGCGGGAGTCGGTGAGGGCGCATCGGTCAGAGGTCCAGTCCGCCCATCGCCCACCACCGAACGTCAGTGACCTGTCAATAATACTGGCGAATGTACCCGTAGGCCCGATCAAAGAGGTCCTGATCAGTGTGAAGCTTGTACTTCAGCAGCGCCCGCCGCAGTGCCTGCTTGACCTCCCGCTCCCCACCGCTCGTGTTTTGCCAATCCGGATACCGCACTTCTTTCACGATCGCGTCAATGTCGGTGACGATGCGTTCTACGATCACGTGGGTGTGCTGGGTCTTGACCTCGTTGAATAGCTCCGTCAATGCGGCGAGCGCCTGATCCTGCTCTTCCTCGGTGTCGGTTTGCTTTTCGGCCTCTACAGTGTCCTTGGCTATCTCTAGAATCGCTTTCAGGAACTCCAGGCTGTTGAGCAAGCCTTGTTCATGCTTCTCACGAATCTTCTCCAGACGTTCGCCGAGTTCGGTGAACTTGGGATTCCCGGCGTGCTTTTTTAGACGGGCGATCAGCTTGATCTCCACTTCCCGCGCCTTTTTGCCCGGATTGGCGTCGGTCAAGATGCTGTCGAGGACATCGGCATCGAGCACCAAGGAATCGATATCGTCTCGCACAGCCTCGACGTGGACGTTCTGATTGATGAGGTCGATCGTCTTGGCTCCGAGGCGATGCCAGAGGAGACGTCCGTTGCCGCTCACTGGTTTCACGGACTCATAGACTTGGGTGAGCCATTTGAAATCCTTCTCGTAGGCGTTCAGGCAAGGGTCAGGAGAGAGTGCTTCCCAAATGGTTCCTAGCACGCTGTACTCGGCGGCGAACTTGTCCCGGGTCGCATTGTTCGGGAGGCACTGCTGCGCCTCCAACAGTCCTTCGTAGCCGCCGACGCTGCGGTCCACGTTTGGGAAGAATGCGAGGCACTTCAGTATGTGCTCCGGCAGGGCCTTGCGCAGTTCATCGATGTTGCTCACCACCTGCTGTACGGCCTTCTCGTCAAAGTCGAGCGCCTGGGCCACGTCATCAAAGATGCCGATGTAGTCCACGATGAGGCCATGCGTCTTGGTCTGACCGTAGGTGCGGTTCACGCGGCAGATGGCTTGAAGGAGGTTGTGATCCTTCATCGGCTTGTCGAGGTACATGGCCTGGAGGATCGGCGCGTCGAAGCCGGTGAGCAGCTTGCTGGTCACGATGACAAACCTCAGCGGATCCGCTGGATCACGGAAGCGGTCCAGGAGCTTTTCCTCGGCGTCCTTGTCGCGAAGGTGGGAGCTCCATCCTGGTGGATCTTTCTGGCCGCCGCTCATCACGATGGCGCTGGCGTCAGGGCCGATGATCTCGTCCATCACCGTCTTGTAGAGCACGCAGCACTCGCGGTCGAAGCACACCACCTGCGCCTTGAAGCCGTTCGGCTCCACTTTGGTCTGGTAGTGCTGCACGATGTGCTCCACCACGGCCCGCACGCGTTCTGGGTTCTTCACCAGCACGGCCATCTTGGCGGCGCGTTTGGCGAGGTCGTCGCGGTCCTGCTCACTGAGGTCGCCGGTGATCTGCTGATAGGCGTCATCGATCGCCGCTTTGTCGATCTTGAGCTTCACCGTCGGAGCCTCGAAGTGCAGCGGCAGTGTGGCCTTGTCGCGAATGCTGTCCTGGAAGGAATAGCGGCTCATGTAACCCGCGCTGTCCTCGTCCGCGCCAAAGGCCCAGAAGGTGTTGCGATCCGCCCGGTTGATGGGCGTGCCGGTCAGGCCAAAGAGAAAGGCATTCGGCAAAGCTTCGCGCATCTTGCGGCCCAGGTCACCTTCCTGCGTGCGATGCGCTTCGTCCACCATGACAATGATGTTCTTGCGGTCGTTCCACTTGCCGGAGGCTTCGCCGAACTTGTGGATGGTCGTAATCAGCACCTTGCGTACGTCCTGATTGATGAGCCGTTGCAACTCCTGCCGGTCGCCTACTCCCACCATGTTCGGCACATCCGCTGCGTTGAATGTGGCGCTGATCTGGGTGTCGAGGTCGATGCGATCCACCACGATGAGCACCGTGGGATTACCCAGCCTGGGGTGCATCCGCAGCTTCTGCGCGGCGAAGACCATGAGCAGGCTCTTGCCGCTGCCCTGGAAATGCCAGATGAGCCCTTTCTTGGGATACCCGGCCACCACGCGGGCCACGATCTTGTTCGTCGTCTCGTATTGCTGATAGCGGCAGATCACCTTGATGCGACGGTGCTTCTTGTCCGTGGCGAAGAGGGTGAAATTTTGCAGGATGTCCAGCACCACTCTGGGCCGCAGCAGGCTCTCCACCGTGGCCCGCACATGGCGAAGCTCGCCTTCCTCCTGGTTATCGTCATCGCGCCATGGCCCCCAGAGGTCGATGGGCATGCGGATGCTGCCGTAGCGCAGCAGGCGGCCTTCCGTGGCAAAGGAGAAGACGTTTGGCACAAACATGGCCGGGATCTCCTTTTCGTAGATCTCGTTTACCTGATACGCCCCATCGAACCACGTCACCGCGCGGCGCGTCGGCGTCTTCGCCTCGCCGACCACCACCGGCAGACCGTTCACCAGAAAGACCACGTCGAAGCGCTTCACCACGCTGCCCGTCTGGTAGGTCCACTGGTTCGTCACCGTCAGCCGGTTCTTCGCTGGCTGGGCGAAATCCACCAACCGCACCGCCACATGCTCGCCGTTCGGGCCAAAGGGCATCGTCTTCTCCCCGCGCAGCCAGGCCATGAAGTTCTCGTTCGCCCGCACCAGCCCGTCGCCTTGCACGGAGAGCAGGATGGCCCGCAGCGCATAGATCACCTCGTCCGCCCGGTCCGGCTGCTCGGCGATCTCGGGATTCAACGCAATGAGCGCCTCCCGCACCCACGGCTCCACCATCACCTCGCCCGGCTGGCGCGGCAGCGCCGTCGCCGCCACGTAGGTCCAGTGCGATGGCTTGAACTCCTCGCCCAACGATCCGCCCCAGCCCGAAGGCGGGTCCTCCCGCACCACGGAACCGCCCGCGCCGCTGCCGAGGCTGGTCGCGGCGTCGAGGATCATCTGCTCGACGGTGTTGGATTCGGTGAAGCTCATGAAATTAGAAGGTTGAGTTGCAAAGGGCAGCCAGAAGTTGGTCGCTTTTTGCCAACTGGTCTTGAATAGCTGTTAAAGCATCATCAGCCATCACAATGCGACGTTGAGCCTCTTCCACATCTTCTGGCCAATAGATCTCGATGTTTCCAACGATAGTGGAGTTGATATTTGGCATCGTCGTTCCAACGGCGTTGCGCTCAAGCCAAGCGCTAACTGAAGGACGTGATAGAGCGTAGAAAAGCAATCGACGACGAGCCGCTACGTCATAGCGGATGCGAATCGTCCCTGTGCCACAAATCCAGCCACCTTGCCCTTGATGAACGAAGCCAAGCTTCTTGAGATTGCCTCGCCGTGGAAGCAGAACGTCACCTTCTTCGAGCTTATGAACGCCCAACTCATCAGCCTTTTCAGAAGTAATCCGTTTAACTTCATCCAGCACGATTTGGTCCGTGTCGAGATTTGCAGGCATCACGACTGGTATGCCATCATCCACGTATTCGTGCGCGTGTAGCTGGCTTCCAAATGGGCCAATCCTGATCCCCTTGTTTCCACATAGGTCACCAAGACGAATCTTCACGGATCTTTCCGCCGAAAAACACCATTCAAGCAGAGTTCCTTTGTAGCTTTGGGCGTGAGTAAACGCGGAATTGTGCCCGACGCGAACCTCATCCACCGCCCAGAGGATTTCCGCGAGGCGGCGCTGCTGGTCGAGCGGCGGGAGGTCGAAGGTCTCCAGCTTGAGCGTGGTCCAGTTGATGGTGGGCGAGAGCGAGCCGACGGAAATCTCGACGGCGCGGTTCATGAAGCGGTCGCTCATCATGAGGAAGGGCAGGAACTCCGGCAGCACCTTTTCCGGCCTGGCCCGAATGACCATGGCATGAGCGGAGCAGATGCCGTCGAACTCCGCCACGGCCAGCTTCCGCTGATAGGCGCGGCGTTTGCCAAAGATGATGTCGCCCTTCCGAAAGCGCAGCTTGGTGCCAGTGACATCGCTGCCCTTCCCCCAGCGCCGGATGTGCAGGCACTGCGGGTCCAGATGCTCCAGCCCCACATAAATCTCCTCCTGCGCATCCTTCGGCTCCGCCCGATCCCCGATGCTCTCCGCAAACTCCCCAAACGCCATGCGCTTCCACCCCGTGCGGTCGAAGAGCGGGAGTGTGGCCCAGGCGGGACTGGGCTTGAGGTGCTTGAGGTCTTTAACCATGGATTTCAAGAATCTTCACGAGTGATTTTGGCTCGGAGGGATTTACCGAAGGCGGTAAGGCGATAGCGCTGCTTGCTGCTCTTCGGTTTGTCCGGGATGGTCATTTCGATGAGACCTGCCGCGACTGCGGCTTGCTGGTAGTGCTCGCGGAAGTGCTTTTCATCCCGCAACCCAAGTGCCGCCATGATTTCAGTCCGGTTCATCTCTCGTTCGAGCACGGCAAGCATCCGTTCGACTTCGGGGGTGACTTCGGGGGTGACTTCGGGGGTGACTTCGGGGGTGACTTCGGGGGTGACTTCGGGGGCCGAGAAGGTGACTGTAACACCAAGCTTGGTCTCGGATTTCCAGACCGGGTCGTCCAACCCATGATCGCGGCATTGCTGGACCATGAGGACGCTGCCCCGACCCGCCTTTTCCATTAGGCCGCGCAGGTAAAGCGCATGGGCGATGTCGGGATTCCTCAGCACGGAAATGTGTCCTTTCGGAAGATTTTCTTCCGTGACGCCATCGGGCAAAGCGCCGGAGTTCCAGATTTCAAGCCTGCGGGGGAAGACGTGGATGCTGACGCCGCCTGACGCCGCGCTGTAGTCGCGATGGGCCAGCGCATTGATCAGAGCTTCGCGAACGGCTGCTTCCGGGTAGAGAGGGGCATCCTGCCGCTTGGGGTTGCCCTTGATGAAGCGGGAGACGCTGGGGGTGTTGCGCACAATGAAGGAATACGCCTCCTCGAAAATGACTTTGAGCGGTCCCTCGAAGGACTTCATGTCGCTAAACTTATCGCCCGCTTTGTCGGAGTTGTAGCGCATGGCCCTTATGCGGATCTGCGGGAGGCGGGCAGCGGGGTTCTTTGCAAACAAGACATCGCCGCCGTTGGTAAGGCGGCCGTATTTGGCGGCGGAGAAATCCTCCAGCACCATGAGGGGTTGAGATGCCTCACGAAAAAAAGCGCGGCGAACGTTCTGCGCATCGGCTACGGCGGCGCGGATTTCATTCACGTCCACATCCGATTCCACGTCGGCAAAGGAGAAGCGACGCTCCCATCGTTCTGGCTCGATCTGGCGACGCATCACGATGTCTCGGATGGTCTCCGCGTCCGCTTTGTGCGTGGTGTCGCCAGCGCGGATATAGATCACGTCGCGAAAGGCATACGGCACGTCTTTCCCGGCGGGCACTTCGATGACGATGACGGGTTTGTCTTCGAGCGGCTGAACTTCAACGGAGACCAGGGCTTTCGGAGAGATCCCGTCGTGGAGCTTCCTTTCCAGTACGGAGACGGCTTCGTCCGAAGCGTCCACGCCAATTGCTTTGCCTTCATCGTCAACCCCACAGATGAGATAGCCGCCAGCGGTGTTGAGGAAGCCGCAGATCACTCGACCGAGGGCATCCAGGTTCCGAGTCACGGATTTGAACTCCACGCGCTGCCCCTCGCCAAGGGAAAGCAGTTGTTGAATCTCCTCCGTGGTCATGCTTCAACTCCGTCGCTTGGCAGCGGGTCTCCGCTCTCGAAATTCTCTGTGATGAACTGCTCGACCTCTTGATAGCGGAAGAACTGCGAACCAACGAAGAGCGAACCGTCTTCAGTGGAGCGGAACTTTTGGACCCAGTTGCCGTCACGGTCGGCCAGCGGAATCCCATCGATGATGGCCTCCTCATAGAGATCCAGCACGCGGAGATCGTCGAGAATGGGGGTGCTCTTGAAAGCGGCTTTGAGCTTTTGCCGTTCGGCTTTGCCTTTGTGCCCGATGTTCTTTAACAGCGACCACGCGAAAACGACGTGATCGTGAGCGAGAATCCAGCGGGGTTTCTTCAGCTTGATGGCGAGCTGAACTTCCTGGTGCGTGATGGACGGTTCCTCGGGGTTCTTCTTGTCCTGTCCGCTGCCGTAGTGAGGAGTGATGATGCCGAGAAAAAGATCGCATCGTTTGACCGCATCGAGGCAGTTTTCAAAAGCAGTGCGGTCAGAGCGGACGGGAATCGTCCCTTTGTGAGACATCCAGACGTCGTAGCCATAGGCGGTGAGTAAGGCGTAGACACGGTCCAGCAGTTCCTCGATCCCGTAAACGGTCGAGGAAACAAGAATCGTGAGTTTGGTCTTGGCTTTGCTCATCCGGAATGGTCGGTGGCAAGAAGAGATGACAATGAATCACGCACTTGGCGCGAGCTTTCCAACCAAGCCTCAAGCGCGTTGGGCAGGGCAGTGGCGGCGACCTCGGTGACGGCATCGGTTTGCGCCTGCGTTTCCCCTGCGACGTAGAGTGGGATACTCAGATTTCCCTCCTTGGCTCGGATTTCCTCGATCGGCACGACGCGGGTGAACCCAGGCTCGTCCTGAAACTTCTCATAGGCGCGGACGACGCGCTGGAGGTGCTCGTCGGTGAGGAAGCTCTGGGCGCGTTCGCGGGTGACTTCGTTCACCGCGTTGATGAAGAGAATTTTGCCGCGCCGGGCCTTGGGCTTCTGCGTGCGGCAGACGACGACGCAGGCTTCCATGGGCGAGTTGTAGAAGAGGTTCGGGCCGAGGCCGAGGACGCAATCAATGAGATCGGCCTCGATGAGCTTGCGCCGCATGTCGGCTTCTTCTTGGCGGAAGAGGACGCCGTGGGGCCAGAGGACGGCGCAGCGGCCGGTCTTGGGCTTGAGGCTTGAGAGGATGTGCTGCTGGAAGGCGTAGTCGGCGCGGCCCTGCGGCGGGACGCCGAAGACATTGCGCCCCCAGGGGTCGGCGGCGAAGGCTTCGCGGTTCCACTGCTTGATCGAGTAGGGTGGATTGGCCAGCACGACATCGAAGCGCTGGAGGCGGTCGCCTTCGACAAGCTTCGGCTCGGCCAGGGTGTCGCCGCGCTCGATGCGGAAGTCCTCGATGCCGTGGAGGAAGCAGTTCATCCGGGCGATGGAGGAGGTCATCAAATTGCGCTCCTGTCCGTAGAGCTTCACATTCCGCCATTCCTTCTTGAGTCGGCGCAGGTGGGCGATGCAGGAGAGCAACATGCCGCCGGAGCCGCAGGTGGGATCATAGATGGACTCGCCGGGCTGCACGTCGAGCATCTCGGTCATGAGGTGGACGACGGTGCGGTTCGTGTAGAACTCGGCGGCGGTGTGGCCGGAGTCGTCGGCGAACTTCTTGATGAGATACTCGTAGCCCTGGCCCAGCTCGTCCTCGGGCAGGTTGGCAACGGTGAGTTCCAGGGTGGAGAAGTGCTCGATGAGGTCGCGCAGCATGGCATCGGACAAGCGATCCTTGTTCGTCCACTGCGCATCGCCAAAGATGCCGAAGAGCTTATCGGGGTTGGCGGTCTCGATGGTCCTCATGGCCTGCTGCAAGCCCCGCCCAACATCCCGGCTGACCTTCCGAATCTCCCGCCAATGCGCGTCCGCCGGAATCTGGAAGCGGTGGTTTTCCGGGAACAGGGCAAAGAACATGTCGCCCTGGGATTCCCGGAGTGCCCGCTGAACTTCCTCGTCGTAGACGTCGCAGATCCGCTTGTAGAAGAGCAGCGGGAAGATGAACTGCTTGTAGTCGCCCGCGTCGATGGTCCCACGGAGGAGCACGGCGGCTCCCCAGAGGTAGGATTCGAGCTGTTGTTGGGTGATGCGGGTCATGGAATAAGACACGGAATTGAACACATTCTGGATCTGTGTTTAATTCTCACGCTTGGGAGGAATCGACGTAACTGGCTAATTTCCAGGGGGAAACGGGACCGCGCTTCGGTGGAATGGTTTTGCCTTCGTCGGCCAACAGGCGCAGAAGGTCCACATTGCTCGCCCTCGACGGCGTCTAGAATCTGTTGGAGGCGTGAGGGGATCGCATTCATGTCAGCAGCCCCTCCCGTTTGAGGATTCCGACGAGTCGCTCCTCCGCCGCAAACGCCGCCTCCGCGCTCTCGCGCAACCGCTTCATCGCTTCCTCCACGGTCAGCACTTCACTCGTGACATGCGGCTCGACGTAGCGGGGGATGTTGAGGTTGTGGTCGTTGGCGGCGATCTCGTCAAGAGTGACTACCCTTGCGATGCCTTCGACATCGGTGTAGTCGCGCACCCAGCCGTGAATGCGCTCGATATGCTCGGAGAGCAGTTCATTCTGGGCACGCCCGGTTTTAAACTCCTTTGAGGCATCGACGATGAGCACCTTGTTCTTCCGGTCCTTCGCCTTCTTTTGCCGGAAGACGAGGATGCAAGCGGCAATCGTGGCACCGTAGAAAAGATTGGAACCGAGGCCGATGACGGCTTCCAGCAAGTCCATGCCGAGGAGCTTCTTGCGGATCTCGCCTTCTTTGCCCATGCGGAATAGGGCGCCATGCGGGAGGACGACGGCCATCCGTCCCGTCTTTGCGGCCATCGATTTGATCATGTGCTGCACCCAGGCGAAGTCGCCACTCTTGGCAGGCGGCATACCGGCGAAATTACGCCCGTAGGGATCGCTAGCCCAGACTTCGTCCCCCCATTTTTCCAGAGAAAACGGTGGATTGGCGATGACGCAGTCGAATGTCGCCAAATTGTCACCGAGGAAGAAGGCGGGATTCCGCAAGGTGTCTCCGCGCACGATTTGGAAATCCGTCGCGCCATGGAGAAAGAGGTTCATCCGGGCGATGGCGGACGTAGTAAGGTTTTTCTCCTGGCCGTAGAGCTTGCCCCAGAGCGTGCGGACGTCGCCCCGAGTCTCCTGCACATGATGGATGGCCTCCAGCAACATGCCGCCGGTGCCGCACGTGGGATCGTAGATCGACTCTCCAGCACAGGGATCGAGGATGTTGACCATCAGCCGCACGACGGAGCGCGGGGTGTAAAACTCACCCGCCTTCTTGTTTGTGGCATCGGCGAACTTCTTGATCAGGTACTCGTAAGCTTGGCCGAGGATGTCTGCTTTGGCTGCGGAGTTTCCGAGCGGCAACCGGGAAAAGTGCTCGATCAGATCCCGGAGGAGAGCGTCGGAGAGGCGCTCTTTGTTCGTCCACTGTGCGTCGCCGAAGATGCCGTAGAGCGTGTGCGGGTTCGCTTGCTCGATACCACGGAGAGCGGTTTGAAGGGCCTGTCCCACATTCGTCGCGACCTGCCGAACGTCTTGCCAGTGACATCCGGTCGGCACCTGAAAGCCATAGTTTTCTGGAAACAGCGCGGCTTCCTCGTCACCTTCAAATGCTTTGAGGGCGGCGTCGTGCTCCTCGTCATGGACATCGGAGAGCCGCTTGAAGAAGAGGAGCGGGAAGACGTAGGTCTTGAAATCCGCCGCATCGACCGGCCCCCGCAGAATGTTCGCGGCTTCCCAGAGGTGTGATTCGAGTTGGCTGAGTGTCATCTTGAAAAAAGAAATCACTACCTGCCGAATGGATTTCGCTTGGCCATCTCGGTCTTCAGTTGTTCGGCAATGTCCTCCGCGCGGGGTGGGTTTTTCGGATCTCGCTCAATCAAGGCAGAGAGAGCGGCGACATAGGCCGAGCCGAAGGCCAACGTGAACGCCGCTGCGGTGGCACCAGATACTGCGCCCTTCAAAAACGGGCCTGCTCCAGGTATCAACAAAAGTAGGGCGCTTACGAGGGCCCGCCCTCCGAGTGTTCCCGCCGCCCCCGCTAGGGTGGAACTGACTACGGTGGAAAGGAATCCAGTGCTCAAGGGTAAACCAAAAACAGACGAAATTCCGGCCAGCATCGTGATGTGGACCGGAATGAGAAGGACCGCGTCTGAAAACGGTACGGGAACGGCTCCGATCGTGGTCGCACTTGCAACCGCCCCACTTATCAAGATGTTTGCTCTATCCTGTTTCTGCCGCAGCACTACTTTCTGTGCTGCGGCGAAGGCATTTTTTTGGCTCTCGGGAACCAGTTCCATTGTGAGTTCCACCAGTTCCACGAGCCCGAAAGGTTCGAGCACCGGGCCGTCATCGAGCACCTCCTGGATCGCACGCACTCGGACAACGTTGGCAGCGTCCGGCAAAAGGCTCTGCACCTTGGCCCGGAATCCTCCGTCGGAGCGCGCCTTCGTGATCACCGCGACCACTGGCAACTTTAGGGCAGCCAAACGCCGACAAAGGTTGATCTCGGCATCTTCGACCCGCCTGCCATCTTCGGAGAGACAAATCCAGGCGCAGTGAAGATGTTCGTTCGGATCGTCACTCTGCCCGCGCTTCTCAATCAGAGAGATGAGTTCGTTCAAGGTTTCGTCGAACTTTTCCAACTCCAACCCGCGAGTGTCGAAGATGGAGACGGGAACTCCGTCCTTGCGATACTCCCGGGTGTGAGTGGTCACTGGACGGCCCTGACCGGTGGTGGCGAGATCGCCTTGAAAGATCGCATTGATCAGGGTGCTCTTGCCGACACCTGTTTTGCCGCCAATCAGGATGTTGACGCGTCCTCGCTTTCGCAGGGCCTCCTCAAGCTTTTCTTTGATCAGAGCAGAGACGTCGGGGCCTAGGTCGGACGATTGCTTCAGACGGGAGGAGGCCATAGAATCGAGACCCCAAGATGTTTGCCTCCGCAGCGAATGCAAGTCTTAACCCCGGGAGACACCGCGTCATGCTCAAGCGCGACTGCGCGACCCGAGAGAAGGAGGTGGAGGCGATCCGGGACCGGAAAAAGCCGGGGAAGAGACTGAACGCCAGCGCATTATCCGTGGGGGGAGCACCCGGGACGCCTGCCTCTACAACGCGGGGAGGAGGCTGTTACGGAAGCTAGCCGGTGCCTTGGATGCCGCCGGGATTAATCCGTCGGAGGTGTGCAGGTAAGCGGGCGGGCGCGATGGTCCTCCTCCTTGTTTGTAACTTAGTTGAAGAGTCTAACATATCGTAAAGAGGCGAGATCTTTTGGCAAAGATGTGTGATCCAACACTACAGGTAAGATTGAAATGCGGTTTGCTAACGCGGTCCTCCATGCATATTCTACCGAGATGGAACTCTGGGCTGCTTTGCTCCAAAAAAGCAAAAGACAATCTGCAATCCTTATCTTCTCATCTATGTCATTTTTCCAGTTGTCTCCTGGAAGAATCCCTTTGTCGTCTATGATGTCAGCCGACAACCGAAGCATTTCTAAACACAACCCAACGGTTGACCGGTCCTCTGGAGCGTAGGCTGCAAATTTAGGAGATGCTCTCAAGACTTCGTTACGTTCAAAAGAGTATTCCCATAAGACTTCACTGATCTCTTCAACTGTCGGAGAAACGTGCTGCTGCGGATCTGCTAGATGGGTCGCTTTCGTAGCAACGTCGTTGGCTGGGTGTTCGCCTTTGACTAGTCGGGCTGGACGTCGGGCTGTAGCGGCGCTGCGGGCTCTCGCCTTCTTCATGTGTTCATGGAGGGTGGCAGTAGGGCCTTTGCCGGGTCTCGGAACCGGGGCCTCGTGCGCTTGCATTGCGTGCCTCAATTTTTTTAGGGTGCGGTACAGCCACATACGGATCTGGACGGGGGGTGCGCCGAACACATACCCTAGTTCCTCCAACGTCTTAGGCTTACCCCCGGATAGGCCGAACCGGGCACCCAGTAAGCGGCGCTCCCGTTCGCTGAGCGCCCCGAGAAGTTCTACGACGTTCAGTTTCCATTCTTGACCTCCAGGCTCCTGTGGTGATTGGTCGAACCGAGGCGGAACATGGCTCACTACGGCGTGAGAGAGGAACGCATGCATAGCGTATAGGTTTGGAGAGGAGAGGAACGCAGTCATATTCTCAAACCTCAAGGCGAGCAGAGCGGCGAGATGATAAGAGTGCTCATGCTTGGAGATTCCAGCTTCGGTGGAGAGAGACGTGGCTTCGGCGGCGGCAGGCGCGTAGCTTTCCACGGGGTGAGGTAACCATTTCCCATACATTGATAATATCGGCGAAGGAAATGATTCGGGGATGTCGTCCTCATTAAACAGCGGAATTACTAAAAGGGAGCTTCGGTCATAAGGTAAGACACGACGATGCGATTCGATTTGCTGAGCGTATTCCTTGGTTTCGGATAATGCAGCCGCGTTACCGAGAGAGGAGATGCAGAGGATGTCAGCGAAATGTGCTGCGCAAATAGACGGCGACAATCCGGGGCCGCTACCGCAGTCGATCAGTGTGATATCTGAGCTTGATATCCACTCGGTTCGTAGCGCTTCAAGGATCCAGCCAACGTCGATGGTTGTGTATAGCGTTTGCCAATCAATGCAATCTCCCTTGATCCTGAGGCTGTTGCTGCCAACACCTGTAAAGGAGATGCTTCCGTGCTCGCCTTGAAGGGGAACTAATCGGGATAGCTCAGAAGGCTGCGGCTGGTGGGAACCGATTACAATTGCTTGAAAAAGGTCGATTATACCAGGCTGAAGCGACAGAGATTCCCCGGAGTGCGGCTCTCCATACGACAAGGATATCTCTTGGTTCGTTCCAGAACCCTGACAGCCGTCCAGGCGTAAATTGAGTAAATCGGTGAGCCGTTGGTGGCGAAAGTCCCAATCGACACAGTTCACACGATAACCTGATCGCGCGAGGATATTGGCTACTTCGAGTAGTACGGATGTGCTATCGGGGTTGTCCTCCGGCGAATAGAAACAAACGACTGAACCTGTGGAGGTCATCTTCGTAGAGGAATAACGGCCCTTCGCCTAGGAGGCAGGATGGGGGATGCGACCGGCCAGTTGGAATCCCAAGGAGGTATGTGCTGAAGGTGTTCTGCGATCTCAACGGCGATTCGCCTCATGCGCAGGTGGAACTCGATGTAAGCCTGGGATTCCTTGTAATGCTTGTAGTGAAGTTCCCCCGATTCAGTGGACAGCGGTCGCCGAACAAGCGAACCCAATTACCCTGACATGGCAAAAATCAAGAAATACGATGAAGAGTTCCGGCGCAATGCCGTGGAATTGCTTCACTCTAG
>Ga0247843_1002639_pt1 | contig 31875 bp, 23 predicted proteins | sample LaCruzMarch2017__FD_192420 | JGI IMG/M metagenome (GOLD analysis project Ga0247843, IMG submission 192420) | Freshwater microbial communities from meromictic Lake La Cruz, Castile-La Mancha, Spain - LaCruzMarch2017_8m | ecosystem: Environmental > Aquatic > Freshwater > Lake | place: Spain... | reverse complement strand
TTGATTGGCATCATTAATAATGATGGTGTTGGCATTTGAAATATCAATGCCGGATTCAATAATCGTGGTGGCAAGAAGCACATCGTATTTACCATCAATAAAGTCCATCATCACCTTCTCCAATTGAGTGCCATCCATTTGTCCGTGGCCAATTGCGATGCGAACTCCTGGACAAAGTCGTTGAATCATCCCAGAAATTTCCTTCATATTCGAAAGACGGTTATTGACAAAAAATACCTGTCCCCCGCGCGTTACTTCGTAAGCAATAGCGTCTCGTAGAATTTCTTCATTAAAAGATATCACTTCCGTTAGTACAGGCTGCCTATTCGGTGGTGGAGTATTGATTATACTCAAATCGCGGGCGCCCATTAAGGAAAATTGCAGGGTTCTTGGAATCGGCGTCGCCGTTAGCGTAAGGGTATCAACCGTCGTTCGAATGGTTTTTAATTTATCTTTTACTGAAACACCAAATTTTTGTTCTTCATCAATAATCATCAGTCCCAAGTCTTTGAACTTCACCTTTTCAGCCACCAAGGCATGGGTGCCAATGAGAATGTCAATTTGACCACTGGCCAATTTCTTTAATGTTTCGGTGGTGTCTTTTGCCGATTTAAATCGGTTGATAAAATCAATTTTACAGGGAAAATCTTTTAAGCGTTCCTTAAAAGTACGATAATGCTGCATGGACAAAATGGTCGTTGGGACTAAGATCGCGACTTGTTTACTATCACATACCGCTTTAAATGCCGCTCGAATAGCCACTTCCGTTTTCCCGAAACCAACATCACCGCAAACCAAACGGTCCATCGGCGTATCGGATTCCATGTCTTTCATGACATCCAACGTTGCTTTATTTTGATCTGGAGTATCTTCGTACATAAACGAAGCAATCAATTCATTTTGAAGGTAATTATCAGGAGCGAATGCAAAACCGGGTTGCGATTTTCGTTTGGCATATAGCTGTATTAAATCAAAGGCCAACTCCTTAATTTTCTTTTTCGTTTTATTTTTTAAGGTCGTCCAAGTTTGGGTTCCTAATTTATTCATTTTAGGAACAGAGCCATCCTTTCCCGTAAACTTAGAAATGCGGTGCAAGGAATGGATGCCAACATACAAAACATCCCCATCTTTATAGAGGAGTCGAATCGCTTCTTGCGGTTTTCCGTTAACATCAATCGTTTCTAATCCCGAAAACTGGCCGACACCATGGTCAATATGCGTAACATAGTCTCCTTTTTGAAGATTGTAAATTTCCTTCAATGTCAAGGCTTGTTTTGCTTGACTAAAACCTTCTTTTAATCGAAAACGATTGTAGCGTTCAAAAATCTGATGGTCGGTATAGCAAACTAATTTTAAATTCGGCGCAATAAATCCTTCCTGTAATGGTAAATCCATTGGTTCAAAAGAAACCCCACCCCCAATATCCTCGAAAATTTGAAAAAGACGTTCAATTTGTTTGGGCTGATTGGAAAAAATTATGTTTTGGAACGTTTCGCTTTGCTTCTGAATTAGATCCGCTGACAACAAATCAAAATTCTTATTAAAGCTAGGCTGAGGGATGAAATTAAAAATAAATTTATCAGAAGATGGAAAATGATAATCCGGACCAAATTCAAGGATAGGGATCTTCGATACATTTTTCAAAAATTCATTCGGAGATAAAAAAAGTGCTTCAGGCGAAGATTCGGGCCTGCTAATCGTTAGTTTATTAAAAATTTCTTTCGCTTTTTCAAACTCTTTATGCAGTGCAGACTCAATGCGTTCAAATGAACTTAGCCATACCGTTGAATTTTCACCAATGAAAGAAAAGATAGACGCGACACCATTTAGCGACATTTGACCCTGAATATTGGGTAGGATTGAAAGAAATTTATGACTTGAAAGCGACAATTGATTTGCGGCATCAAAAGTACGAATAGACTCCACCTCATCGCCAAAAAATTCTATACGAAAAGGGAAATCATTGGCATAAGAAAAAACATCGATGATTCCTCCACGAATGGCAAACTGGCCAGGCTCATAAACAAAATCAAGTCGCTCGAATTGGTATTCAAGCAGTAATTCATTTATAAAATCGATTGAATATGATTTTCCAACATCCAGTCGGAAGGTATTTTCAACGAGTATTTTTTGAGAAGGAACCTTTTCGAAAAGCGCTTCAGGATAGGTGATTACCCAGGTATTACTTCCATTTGCGATTCTAGCTAAAACTTCCGATCTTGCTACTACATTGGCATTGTCTGTATCCTCCAATTGATAAGGAACCCGATACGATGCAGGAAAAAAAAGAATGCGTTTATCTTGAGGATATAGACCTTGTAAATCATTCAAAAAATAAGCTGCTTGTTCTTTATCACCTAAGATAAAAATATGGTGTCCCGGCACTTGATCAGCGACCGATGAGGCGCAAATACTTTTTGATGAACCCACATTTCCAGACCAATGGACGCGTGCTTCTGCTCGAAACAAGGCTTGCGCAGTTTGTTCGATAGGAAGATGTGATTTAAATAAATCCAGGAATTGTTTCCGCTCCATTCGTGGGCGCGAAATTACCTAATTTAACCAAAGAGGCAATGATACTAGTACTTAAAAGGCATTTATTTATTCACCTCCAAGCAATTCATTGCTTTTTCAACCATGTTTTTTGATCCAACAAAATAGGGAATACGCTGATGCAAAGCGCTAGGAATAATCTCGAGTATTCTTTCTCCGCCTGTAGTTGCCATTCCGCCAGCTTGTTCAGCAATATAGGCCAAGGGATTACATTCGTACAACAAACGCAAGCGCCCTTCAGGATGGGCTTTTACTGCCGGATAGATATATATCCCTCCCTTTATTAAATTGCGGTGAAAGTCTGCAACCAAAGAACCAATGTAACGACCCGAATACGGTGTCCCAAAGTCGTTTTCGTTACTTTGGCAGTAAGCAATATAAGATTTCAACCCTTTGTCGCAGTCGTTAATATTTCCTTCATTCATAGCATAAAGACGTCCATTTTCAGGCATTTTCATCATTGGATGCGACATGAAAAATACATTTGACGTTGGGTTTAAAGTAAAACCATTGACACCAAAACCTGAAGAAAATACAAACATCGTTGAAGGGCCATACAAGATATAACCAGCAGCAACTTGTTTCGTTCCCGGCTGCAAGAAATCCATTAATTCGACTGGTGATTCTGCTTGAGAAATTCTTTTATAAATAGAGAAAATAGTTCCTATGGATACATTTACATCAATGTTACTAGACCCATCCAAGGGATCAAATAAAACAAGGTAAGGCGCTTTTTTTGCTTTTTCCGAGGCAAATTCAACAGAATGCTCATTTTCTTCTGATGCAATTGCGCAAACCGCACCACATTTTTCAAACGAAGCAATAAACATTTTATCGGCAAGTAAATCAAGTTTTTGTTGTGCTTCTCCTTGCACATTATCAGCCCCTTGTGCACCAAGGACGTAGTCAACTAAACCTGCCTGACGCACCTCCAAGGCAACGCTTTTAGCTGCTTCTTCAATACCTTGCAATACCAACAATAATTCTTGATCGATAGAGGCGTCACTAAGAATAAATTGGGAAAATGAAACGGGTTTTATCACTTAAAAACTAGCTTACGATTAATCAAACCAGGCGCCATAAATCGTATTAGACTCGATAGGATTTACGATTAATGTTGGGATAAGTGCATCGTTAGTTATCATATATTGCTCATAATTTGAGGAGATAACATTTAAAAAACTATTTCTATTTAAATTCATAATAGCAATTAAATCTGCATCTACACTAACGGCATGTTTCACCACTTCTTTGTCGAAACCTGCACTTGGTAAAATAGCGGAGGTCATTTCAATATGCAAATCCTTGAAATATTTTTCAGCGAAAATAATATTTGACTCCAGTTGATACTTTAGATAAGAATCTGTCTCGGCTGGTGTAACTACGTAAACTTTTGAATTAAAATATTTTGCTAGGTTAGCGACTATTGATAACTTTTGCATTGTTTCTTTGTTTAAGTCCATTGGCACCACGATCGCGTCATACCCGGCAGGCTTAACTGCTTTTTCCTGTACTATAATAAACGGAACATTAGAATGAGTTACTACCCTTAGTGCATTACTGCCAACAATATGCTGCCATCCGTGCGCCCCATGTGTTCCCATAAAAATCAGCTCCGCTTGGTGTTCCGAAGCGAAATCACCAATATCTTCGAATATATTTCCAATTCGAATATTAGGCATTATTTCTACGTTTTCAGCAGCGAAATGGCTTATTATTTCATCCAACTTTGCTGCTGCCTCTTTGATTTGGTCCTCATCTGACACCACATGTAAGAGTTGAATTATAGTCCCCGCAATTTTTGCTATGGCGACTGCATGACTTAAAGCGACGTCTCCTGCATTAGTAAAATCGTGAGGTACAATGAAAGTTTTTTGATTCATTTTATTTTTTTATGCAAATTTAAGTTAAAAATAAGCAAAACTTATTTTATTTCTTTGATTATTTTTACGGATAGACCTTACTTAATTTTATGATAAAAATAATAAAATGAAAATAATAGGAAGAATTTTCAAAATTACGGCTGAGATAAGTCATAAACGAATAATTAAAAAGAACATCGATTACAAAAATCAGTTGCTCGTTCTTCGAAACTTACTTTCTGCAGCAAAGCATACTCAATTTGGTTTTTTTCATAATTTCATTAAAATACTTGCGCGTCCTGATGTAGTTACAGAATACCAAACGCTAGTTCCCATAGCGGACTACGACGAATTCTACAATAAATGGCTACACAAAACAATCGCAGGTCAAAAAGACACAACTTGGAAAGGAAAAATTAAATATTATGCTTTATCTTCTGGAACCACCGGTTCACCTAGTAAGCGTATACCTGTTTCTATTCAGATGATCCGATCTTTTCAAAAAACGACATTGATGCAATTTTCAGTTTTACATGAATTAGCTCTAGACGACTCTTTTTTTGATGCCAACATGCTCGCTTTTGGAGGGACAACCAAACTAGTTAGATCAGGCAAACATATTGAAGGTGATTTGAGTGGTATTTTAAAAAAACATGCTTCCGTACTTATTAAGCCATTTACAAAACCGGGTGCAAAAATAGCAGCTATAAAAGATTGGAATGAAAAGATAGATGCGATTGTTGAAAAAGCCCCGCAATGGAATATTGGATTGATCGCCGGCATTCCAAGTTGGTGCCTGATTCTTCTTGAAAGAATTATTTCCCATTACCAACTGAAAGATATTCATGACATTTGGCCAAACTTTCAAGTGTATGTACACGGCGGTGTTTACATGGGCCCCTACGAAGACCGCTTCAAAAAAATATGTGGAAAAAAAGTATTTCTTTTAGATACTTACTTAGCAAGTGAAGGGTACTTTGCTTACCAAACAGATAGTAAAAAACCGAGCATGAAGCTCCTTTTAAACAGTAACATTTTCTATGAATTCGTTCCTTTCAACTCGAACTATTTTAATGAAGAGGGCGAACTCATTTCAAAGCATAACGCCATAACGATAAGCGAAGTAAAGCTGGGCATTGACTACGCATTGGTTATCACTTCAAACGCTGGGCTTTGGCGTTATTTACTGGGGGATTTGGTGCGATTCACGAATATTTCCGAAAAAGAAATTATCATTACAGGAAGGATAAAGCAGTTCTTAAGTCTTTGTGGAGAGCATCTATCGCTAGATAATATCTATTCAGCGCTTAAAAACATTAAGAAGAAAGGGTTAATGGAAGAGGCTGAATTTACCATCTCTGTGGATTTAACAAAACAATACCATCACTTTTTCATCGAATCCAATAAGCCACATCCTGACGCGAATCAGCTCATTAATTTAATCGACGCCGAACTTTGCAAAATTAATGACGATTATAAATCAGCCCGGAAATACACTCTAAAAAACCCACAAATAACCATTATACCAGAGGGAACAATCTACCAATTTATGGCATATCGGGGAAAATTAGGTGGCCAAAACAAAATGCCTTGTATCTTAAATGAAGAACAGAAACACGATTGGTTAGCTTTTTTGAAAGAAAAAGAATTATAGTTTTCTCCCTGAAAAAAACGATTTTTTGGTTGCTGTAAAACTAAATGTAAACTCTAAAGAACTTCGATATGCCCTTGAAAGTTTGCTTAATTCTTGGTCGTAAGAAACACCCATTTGGAAGTAACCCAAGTCTAAAAAGCAAGCAGGTATAAGTGCACCGGAAGACCTAACATAAAACCCGACGCCTAGTTTTTTCTCATTTCTTAAAGCAGTAGATTTTGACTCACGATTGAGTTTAACCTGGTAAAAAGAACCATAGAGTCCTTCGTAATGAGGCCCCTGAAAAAATTGCGCTACTTTCAGCTCAATACCCGCAACCGTATTAATTCCTAATTTAGACGATACATATAAACCATATTTTGCATTGAGTCTATCTAGCGTTAAAGCATTGTAACGCAATTTGGGTTGATTAATGTGTTGAATAAAGAAGCCGCTGGAAAACACCAATTCTTTCCCCCCACTGCTGGAATTACTCTTTTTATCAAAAATATAATGAATTCCTAAACCTGCATCAACATAACTAAATGATGCCAACTGGTTCGGTTCATCAATAGGAATACTGGGATCAAATCCGCTTCCATTCCATTGAGAATAAAAGGATAAATTAGAAAAATCAGCCGATCGATTGTTAAAGGATGTTTGAATTCCTGCGGATAAACGGTGTGATTTTGAAAGGGGTAGATTACCACTTAATGAGATGCCACCTGCAGTCATTCCGAATTTAGAGTCTCCACCCACATCATTTAGAAATAAGATTCCTAATCCTACAAATGGATCATCTTTTCTTGCTGTTTTACCAAAGGTAAGTTCGGCAGAAGCCATGGTGGTAGTAAATTGTGTGCCGGCACCGATCCATTGGTTTCTATTTTGAATACTAAGCCGTTCGAAGCCTTCAAAATTTCCGACAGTAGCGGGATTTAGTACCATCAAAACTTTGTCAAATTGGGAAAAATGGTAATCTTGAGCAACAAGATGACTGCTTATTATTGTAAATAAAAATCCTAAAAAGAACTTGGGCATCTTAACGAATTAGCGTGATATTTCCAGAAAGGGTTTCTTTCTTACCATCCATATAAATAACATCAATTATATACGCATAAACGCCCGCATTGCAATTTGATCCTTTATAAGTTCCGTCCCAAACGAAATTTCTAGCACTGGATTGATACATCGAATTACCCCATCGATCATACACATTGAATGTAAATGACGCAATGTCATACCCAACAATGATAGAATAGCCATTATTTGCCTCATTTCCAATGCCATTGGGGGAGAATGCTGTAGGAATATGAATACCTGTTGCACACTTAGGGGAGGTGTCGTCTGGATCGCAGGGATCTAATGGGTCAGAACCATTGGTAACTTCTTGTCCATCACTATACCCATCGCCATCTGAATCTGGATTGGTAGGATCGGTTCCTAAAACGCCTTCATAAGCATCGGTTAAACCATCAGCGTCTGTATCTATTTGGCAAAGCGGTAATGAATCGTCTGGATCGCAAGGGTCTAAAGGGTTTGACCCATTTGCTACTTCAGCGCCATCCGATATACCGTCTCCATCAGTATCAGGGTTAGACGGATTTGTTCCTTCTGCTGTCTCTTGGCTATAGGTTAATCCATCACCATCAGAATCACAGTTTGGTGATGTAAGATTTGGAATACAGGGGTCATTATTCGCTGGGTCAGTTTCATCGTTGACCCCGTCGCCATCTGTATCGGCAACAGAAGAATCTAAGGCATCAATAATTCCATCGCCATCCGTATCCAAAGGCGTCAAAGGATTAGCCCCTATTTCTGCACAATCGTTTTCACCATCGCCGTCAGTGTCGGGATTATTAGGATTTGTACCTGCTGCAATTTCATCCACATTCAAACAACCATCGCCATCCAAATCAGGATTATCCGCTACAAATACAGCCACGATAGTTTCGGGGCCAGTAATGTTCACGCCATTTGTGTCTTGTGCGATTGGAAAAAGAAGAGGCCCTGTAACATAAGTCCAATTACTAAATATATACCCCGGATTAGCCTGAGCAATAATATTGGTGTTTATTCCTCCAAAATACGTAGTAGACCACGGATAAGCCTGTGGCCAAATCGAGTTAACTTTAATTTTTCCTGCGTTTACAGGCGTAACGTTAAAAGTGACTGGAAAAGGTCCACTTAATTGATAACAATCAATTAATCCTTGCGCCAATGCAAGACATCGTGCATTGATAAAATCTCGCAATGTTTGTACATTTGCCTGCCATCCGGCGTATGTCCCACCCCATTTGGCACAATGTGCCGTCATTTCAGGGGCGATTTCATTGACCATACTATCGAGAAGCATAATCATGGTATCGCAAGAAAAATTGGTGTTTATCAAATCAATGTAACGTGTAATATAATATTGTTCTACTGCTGGATTTTCGAGAATAAGCTTTTGAAGTATGTCGGTGTGTCCTTGGCCTCCGGGATTCGGCAAGTTTTCGGCATTACATGGGTCTGCATTGGCGCTTGGGTCTGGAATTCCCGTATAATTGATATAGTGACCAAAAGTAGCATCCATATCCCAAAGCGAATAACGCCACTTTTTCTTATCGCCAGTTGTATCGAGTCCTCTCCACCAAGAGGTATTCCAATTCAGCCAATCTTGATTAACAACATAGGAGTTTATCATAAAATAATCACAAAGCGATTCCCAATTCAGTAAACTATCGACATAATTAAAATTGCTTGGGTTAGCCATGCTGTTAGTAGCAATATAATTTTTTAGGTTGTTCCAATCCGGCAGGGCATTAGGCGCACCATAGTCTTCCCATGTGCCTCCCCAAGTTTTTAAATAGTATAAGTTGAATTTATCTTGATTATAGTAAAAGTCAGTATAATCAGCATCGTCTACTTTTTCCCTTAATTCATAAACGCCCCAATACTGTCCATTCAGATAGATCACACAGGGTCTCCACGTTCGCTCATCTAATTTCATGTCAGCTTTAATAGATAGTTCATGAATAAAAGCATCACGAATATGCGCCCCATTTTCAAATGGATAATTATCACTTGCGGCAGGCTTTAAGATTAAACGTTGGAAATTATCTCTTGCTTTTTCCGGAAAAATAACATGTTCTAAATCTCCATTATAACCAAATTCATCTCTCAAAATAAAGTCAAATCCTCTTTGAGGATAACCCCAAGAATCATTCCCATGCTCATTAAAATCTCCTTGTCCCTCATCAATAAAAACGCCGTTTTCCTCAAACAATTCGAAGGAGCCAACAGGGGTAATTTGCGATCCTTGGAGCAAGGTATATACGCCTTGACCAGAAACAGAAACAACTGGTATGGAATGATTCACATTTATAAAATAAGTGTTTGTCGCGGTGAAAGAAGGTAAATTGCTACTAAATGCCGCGGCTCTTATCACTTTTGTGGTTGCTATTGGTATCGGCGCTGAATAAATTGGAGAAGTAACGACAGGGTCAGAGCCATCTAGGGTATACCGAATGGTCGCGCTAGGGTCAGGACAGGTAATCGCAATGGACTGAGCCGCAGGATAAAAACCTGCCTGTAGACTAAAAACAGGTGTTGGCGTGTAGAAATTAACTGCACCGCTATTATTCGCGTTGGGCGTAGGAGTCGTAAACAAACTAAATGTTGCCGCGCCATTGGTCGTTCGACCGACAGAATGATTGGATTTTGTCATGTGAACAATTTTGAATGAGTCCACCACCACCAAGGAGGGATTAGTTAAAATAATCCAATCTCCTTCCGTCTGAGAAAGGTTAAAGTTGGGATGATACTCATTTCCATTTACTAAGTTTCTTTTGGAACAAAATACCATTTTAAAGCCATTTGCAGAAATAGAACCACTTGGAATAAGCCATTTGGTAAGGTTCATTGCCTTATCGGACAAATACCAACCCGTTAAATTAATAGGCCCCGCGGTTGTATTTAACAACTCTATCCAATCTTCACTTTCGCCATAAGCGTCCGTTGGCCCAGCCAAATTAGAACAAGAATACTCATTTATCTTTACTTGACTGTAAATGAAATTTAACGCAAATAAAAACAAAATGGTAAAGGAAACTTTAATCATGTGTATAAAATTAAAGGTAAAATACCAATAAATAAATTTTAACCTTTTTGAAAAAAAATAAACATTTTAAAGTTGTATGTTTGCCGATGTAAATATAAACATTATGAAATTGTTAACGAAATTTTTTGGAGGATTATTAATCATGCTAATTTGTGCAGGTTGTGTTAAATCAGCTGGCTTAGGAGGTAGAGCAAAAATTAAAGGGAAACTAACGGGAAGCTTTTATTACGATGATCAATTACTTATGGCAAATGGAATCGGTATTCTCAATGATGAGGATGTATACATTGTTTATGGCACTGACGACACCTATTTTGACGATGATATTAAAACAAGCTATGACGGTAGTTTTGAATTTAATTATTTACGTCCAGGTACCTACACGGTATTTTTCTATGAAAACTGTTTTCCATGTGCCGGATTACAATCACCTAAATTAATGACCGTTGAAATAACTGAAAAAGATGCTGTGATTGACCTTGGAACTATTAATCTAAAGAAAAAAATATAATTGCGACGATTTTTTCTCTTCATTTTAACCTTGCTGTTTTTTAATTCTTGTGTGTTTGGACAAGGGAGCACCTTCCAATTGTGGACACAAAAGGGAATTAAATTAGTCATTAGCAAGCGCTTTTCATTAGGAGGAGATTGGACCAATCGAATTGGCGAAAATGGTTTTGAAACCATTTTTCCTCAGGTAAATGTAAAGTATAAAGTGGCCAACTGGTTTAAACCATCAGTAGACTTTCGTTACATTATTGATAAGTCATTGAGTGGTAATTATTATGGTAGTGGTCGCATTAATTTTAACGCCCAATTTAATTACGAAAAAAAACGTTTTATTGCAGGACTTCGACTACGTTATCAATATGGATTTGATCGTATGAATGCCGATTATGATTCGGACTTTGATGTAGCGTATCGCATCAAGCCTCAATTTTCATATGACATCAATAATTGTGTTTTCTCCCCCGTGTTAAATTTTGAATTTTTTTATGACCCCGCCTACTCAGCGTTAGGTCGACGCTTTAATAAAATACGGTATTTTGTTGGAACAAACCTGGATTTTTCTGGGCCACACGCTTTTGAATTTGGTTACCAATACGATCAAAAAATTAATCTGCCGGGGCCTATTAATAGACATGTAATAAGCTTGAGCTACACCTACACCGTGAAGAAAAAAAAAATAAAGAAAAACACAGAACAGCAGAGGAATTCAAAAACGCTTTGATTCAATTGTCGTAATTATTTTCTTCCAATCTAGTTAAAATAGTAGCCAGATTTGCTTGTTTCTTTTTCTCTCGATTATCGATGGCGGACTTTGTGAAATACCTATGTTTATTAAAGAATATAACTTGCATTTCATCCCAGATTCGGTCACTATTGATTTTTTTCATCGTTTTTAGTTCGGCCTTTAAATTATCAGAAATCCTATCAAAATCGGCCCTTCCTAAGTAATCTAAATCTGCATCACAAATAATTTCCTGAATATGATTCAAGGGCTTGTGTGGGATTTCAGTAACATGTATTAATTCCACTATACTTTTGATGTGTTGCGGACTGTATCCATATTTAGGTAGCATCTCTGCGGCCATTTTAGCACCAATTTCCTCGTTCTTTTCATATTGCTTCAAAAAACCAGCGTCGTGAAACAACGCCGCTGTTTTTAGCAAAAATAAATTCTCATCTGTGATTCCTTCTTGAAAAGCAATCCGTTCAACCGATTTTACCACATCTTTTGTGTGTTCTACGGAATGGTAAAGCAAATCAGGATTCAGGCCTTGCGTTAATTTTTTTATTAGTTCATGTTCTACCTTGTAATATTTAATGTGACTGAATAAATGCAGTTGTACAATTTGGTAGAAGCGATCGTTTGGCTCAAGACCTTTACCTTCCAAGGACAATTCTGCCTTAATAGCCAATACAGCATACATATTGACCATTGTCTTCGTTTTAGTCAAGGCCTTGCCCATGTATTCGCACTCAAAATAAGGCTCGATAAAATTAAACGTCGATGCCGAGACCGTTACCTTTTCAGGTGCGCTTAACATTTCCATTCGCTGCGCCTGATTAACAGTTGGTCCCCATACGTCATAGGCAATTTTCAATTTGCCAATAACACCCGTGGTTACCGGTCCAGAATTAATTCCGATTCTTATTTGCCAATAATCCTTTCCATTTGCAATTGCCTCAAATTTTAACCGATTCATATAATCTTGCATTTGAAGCGCAGCAATGCACGTGTCGAGGGGATGGGTAGAGTTTTTATCCGGAATGCCCCCTGCCACCATGTATGCATCGCCAATTGTTTTTATTTTTTCGAGATTATTGGCTGCAGCAATGTCATCAAATTTCCGAAAGATCACATCGAGCTTGGCGACTAATCGGCTTGGCGACATCGACTCTGAGATTTTCGTAAAACCCACCACGTCGGTGAACATAACAGAAACAAACTCATACGCTTTTGCCTGTACTTTTCCGTTCATGTTGAGTTCTTTAATGACTTGAGCGGGCAAGGCATTTTTTAACCATTTCTCGGCAATCTCTTTTTCTTTAAAAATTAACTGTTGTTGTTCTATAACTTTATCTTTTTCCTCCTTTATTCGCGAATTCTGTTCTTCTATTTGGGACTTTTGATTGCGAATTTCCCTTGTTCTTTCCGCAATTTTCATTTCTAACTTTACCTGATCGCGTCGAGTTTGGTTTATTCTGTTTCGAATAATCAACGAAACCGACACAAATACAAGAAAGCACATTAAGAACCAAAATATAAATGTGGCCCAATAAGGAGGTTCGATTACAAATACAAGTTTTGCAGGTACCTTACTCCAGGATCCGTCACCAATTTTTGCATAAATACGCAGGGTATATTTACCAAACGATAGGGAATTAAAATTTATCGAGTTGGAAAGTAAAAACGTTTTTGTATCAGTTTGTTCGCCATCCAAAATGTATTTATAGATGATTAATTCTGGGGCATACAAATTGGAAGGTTGGAAAAATACCGTTAGACTTCGCTGTCTGTAATCCAACGAAACAATACCCTCTTTTAGCTTAGCTAAGTGGTAGGCATTAATTTTTCTTGCTTTAGGATTTTGCTTATTCGAATCAATTGAAAGTCCGGTAATAATTACATTAGAAAGTTGTTTAGAACTAATTATATTCTCAGGAATAAAATAGTTGCATCCGTTAATTCCACCAAAAAAAATGGTGCCCCTAAGGGACATAAAATGCGCATTTGAATTAAATTCGTTACAAATCAACCCATTTAACTCGTCGTACCTTTTAATTTTACCAGACAAGCGATTGTACTTAGCAATGCCGCGATTAGTACTCATCCATATATTAGAACCATTATCCTTAATGATACCATAGACTACATTATTTGGCAATCCTTTTCGTTTATCGATTAATTCGCCTTTTAAGGTCGAGGTATTAAATTTCAATACGCCAGATCCTAAGGTTCCCATAAAATACTCTTCTGGGCCTGTTTGGCAAATACTTGTAATAATGTCTCTTGAAAATTCAGCAATTTTATAGTTTAAAGGATAGGGTTTGATTACCATTAAATTCGGGTCAAAAACACTGAGCCCTCCGCTACTAGTCGCAAAATAGATGACTCCTTGTTGATTCCTAAAAATGGTTCGACATATACCCTCTTTTATTGTTGCGAAAGGATTTTCGAAATCATGTATGAAACGGCGTGTTTTTCCGGTATTTTCATTCCACAAAACAACGCCTGAATTGGTAGCTAAAAAATAATCGCTTTTGCCATAAGATAAGATGGAATATACTCGTTGATGTAAATTATCTTGTGGGTTTACTTTAAGGTTAATTTTCTGAAATTTCGCCCCTTTGACCTTTGGGTTTAAACGGTAAAAGCCATCATAGCAACCAAGTAATAACGTCTCATCGGGTAACGTAGCTATACAGAGAACAGACGCACTTCCGTCATTCACAACTTGACCCTGTTTGTAAACGTGTTCTAGCAATCCGTTCTTAGGATTGTATATTGAAATTCCGGAGTCTGTACCTAAGTAAATACGGTCCCCATTCTTACTTTCCCCGATACTCCAAACATTTTGACTTGGCAGCCCCGTATTTAAGTTGGCGCCAGGACTTATGGCAAAAAAACCTCGGTCGTTTGGATTAAAACTAGATAGGCCTCTTTCTGTGCCCACCCATCCAACTCCGGATCTATCAATTAATAAACACGAAGCGTTATTATTTAACAGCGCATTTTTCTTAAAAACATCGTCGTTACAACGAATTATCTGGCCGTCCTGCTTTACTTGCACTAATCCGAAACCACTTGTGGCAAAAACCCAGGAATTATTAACGTTTTGAATTCCAACAATTGCACTACAAACGCGCAAACTTAGTGCGTTAAATACTTTTGTTATGGCTTTTGTTTTTAATGAAATAGAAAATAAACCTTGAGATGAGGAAAAAATCACATTTTTATTATCCTGCGTGTAAGAGGATAGCAATAGTAAGGGTTGGTTATTTTGAATAGGAATCTTAAGCTTAATTTTTGTGCGCTGATCAACATCGATTAAAAAAACGTCTTTATTGGTTGCCATTAGCAGTTTTCCAGCAGATGCATTAGCCAAAAAAAACACCTCTTTGTCGGGAATAAAAGTGGGCACCTCAACAAACTTATTTGTCGCGATATTAAAACATAATAGCTGTTTGCTTTGGGTTCTCACCCACAGGAAGTTTTTACCATCATACACCAAACTTTCCACTGCCAGCAACTTTTTGTTGCTTTGAAAAATTGTAGAGAACTTATCTAATCTGGAATCAAAATGCAGTAGGCCATTGGTTGTACCAAACCATAAATCACCATTAACGGTCTTTGCAGAAGAAGTAATATATGCGCTGTAGATACCGGGTGTATTTTCACGACTGTAAACACGGAATTCCCTTCCATCGAAATGATTTAATCCTTCTTGGGTTCCCACCCAAATACCGTGGTAATTGTCCTCCACGATAGTAGTCACGGCACTTTGTGACAACCCATTATTAATGGTATAATTGATAAATCTTAAATCAGACTGAGCTGTTAAATTAAACGATAAAAGACACAGAAAACAGAGTGAGAATTTTACCCTTTTCAACATTTAGCTTCCCATTGGCTGAGAGGACGACGGGTTCTCTTTAGAAGCGCCTTCTAAATCCCTATCGAATAAATACATTCCACCTTGATCATTTCCAATCAAGCGTAATTTATCAAGCATGGTACGCGCCAATGCCTCTTCCTCTAGTTGTTCCGAAACGTACCATTGCACAAAATTATGGGTAGTATAATCTTTTTCTTGAAGACAAACATCCACCAGTTCGTTGATGCTTTCGGTAACACGTATTTCGTGACTAAGCAGCGATTCAAAAACATTTTTTAAGTCATTAAACTCTTTGGGAGGAATAGATACTGCTGCTATTTCGGCTCGTCCACCGCGTTCATTAACAAACTTTATTAATTTAAGCATGTGAAATCGTTCCTCATCTGAGTGGGCGTACATGAACTTTGCCGTTCCGTTAAGGCCGTTTGCTTCAGACCAAGAGGCCATAGCAAGATAATATTGTGAAGAAGATGCTTCTTTTTGTATTTGATCGTTAAGAGCTTTTTCTACGCGAGGGTTCATATGACTGTTTTTTTTACAAAATTAGCGAATCTAACTGACAAAAAAGTGGCCAATAAAAAAGAAAAAGCGGTGGTGTTTACTTGATCAATAGGTAAAACCTCCTAATTACCAAAATTGGAAAGAAATTATCACAGCTCCAATAAAACCAACAATTCCACCAAAATAGGATAAGGTCGCTGCAAAAATTTTCTTTTTTGAGGCTGTTTTTTGGTACCCTTTTTTGTAATCAGGATTTGAAATTAACAAATCATTATTTGGATTCATGATGTTTTCTAGTTTCGTCGGTTTAATATACGCAATCAACGTTCCGGCCAGTATAGGGGCAACAAATATGGTTCCTGCACCCATTATAATTTCTGAAACGATTACTTCCGGCTTTACTTTGTAAAATACCTTGGCGTCACTAGCTCCCAAATTTTCATAATCGCTAGCGCTCATTCCACTCTGCTGGCTTGCAATTTCGTTTGTTCCATCGTGTAACTTGATAAGAAGTAAATCACTTTTCAAAAGAACCGAAGGGCCTAAGATTTTATCCCGAAAAGTAAAATAAGTAAGCGTTGACTGATCAATCTCCAATACTTTGCAAGTAATAACTAATCCTAATTTTGTAATAAGCGTATCGCTTAAATATAATTGCTCTGTTTTGCCGCTTTCGTATTTAATAAAAATAATACTAGCGCGAGGAACAATTATTTGATCTTTAATGCTTATATCGAGGGATGCATAGGCAATGATATTACTGTCTACTTCCGTTATTTTTACTGGAAAAATAAAACCTTTACTGTTTACAAGTGTGTCTTGTGAAAAACAAATAAGAGAAGAATATCCTAAAAAAAATAAAATCAATATTATTTTCATAATTAAGCGAATTAACCTTTTCTAGAATTGAAACCAATGACTAAACTCATGCGAAAACCCGACTTCGACTCAACCCCTGGTATTGTAATAGAACCTCCGGTAATAGGATCATATTGCTGCGATGGCGCTGTCGTTTTGGTTATGTTGGGTGAGAAAACAAAATTAATAGGGAAGGTTACTTTTCCCAATTTAAATGATGCCCCTGCAGCCAAAACCAAACCAACCCCCGAAAGAGATAAGTTAGGTCCCACCCCAAGCTCTACACCTGAACGGATACGAAAACCAAGAATTGTAGAAACACTCGGTAAAAATAATCCTTGCTCAAGCCCTCCAATTAAAGGAACGAATTCTACTAACCCACATGAACCATCGTCTAAGGTAAAAATACGTGTTTCAAACTGCCAACCAAACTGGGAAATCCAAGGCGTGATGTCCCCTCTATTAAACGCTTCAGCTATTCTTTCTCTCGACGTACCTTCTCCTAAATAAGTCATTCCAACCCTTGGGCCACCGTAACGCTTAGACGGTGCTAACAATTCGTCTTCAATATTATCCTCTTTTTTAATTTGAATCTTTGGGGCTGCCCCAAACGTTTCTGTTGTTCCGTTACTGTAAGTAAGCATTTGAACATCTGACAAATTCATAGAGTAAATAGGCCCATCGTTGGACTTTTTGAACTTAATAACCGTTTGGCTAACTTCCACAACGAAAACAGTCATTTTTGTTCCGTTTTTTAAGGTCATTACATCTTGCGCAACGGCGCAAAACAGGGTAAATAGGGTAAGGCAAATTGTAAGTAGTAGTTTCATGGTTTTTGTTTTAAATTATAACAAATGTAACTATTCCTAAGCTACCTAAAAACTGAATTAACCAAGTGATTAAAAATCATTTGCGAATTTCGCAACTAGCTATTAAATTCTATCTAAACTCTTTTATGGTGGCAAGCACAAAAACTTGTTTGCTAAAAACAGCGGTGAGAGTTATACAAATACTTCAATTGGCTTGTTGTTTTTCATATTGGCGAGAAAGCATTTTGAAAAATAGAAAACTAGCATAGTTAGAAAGGCAATAAAATAGCTTCCCTGTTATCCCTGGGGTCTTCCTTTTTTGGCGTTTTCTTAATACTTTTTCAATACAAAATCCAGCCTCTTCTTTTGTAAAGGTGATGAGTTTATTTCGAGGGGGAACTTTTTCTTTGTGGCCAGTTTGGTTTAATGTGTATTTCTCGTCGTCATTTTCTACGAAACCATAATAAACAATACCTATGTGAACCCCTTGTCTTTTTAACTCAATATTAAGGCTTTCACTTACTGCTCTTAGCGCCATTTTTGAGACTGAATAAGGTAGATAGCCTGGTAATCCAACGAAGGCCGCTAAAGATGAAACAAATAAAATACTGCCTTTAGATTGAACAATATGAGGGAGGGCGAGATGGGTGAGTTGTAAAACAGCCATTAAATTAGTTTGAATAACTTGATTTACTACGCTGATTCTCGTTTCTAAAAAAGCCCCTTTATTTGAAATTCCAGCGTTGTTAATCAATACATCTAAGGAGCCAAAGCGTTCTATAGCAGTCGAAACCAACTGTTCTGCCGTTTCCATTTGCTCAATGGCACCGCTAACGTAAAAGGCCTTACCCTTGGCTATTTGATCTTTGAAATAATCGTCTAAAGCATCTTCCGTACCGCGGCCATGTAAAATAACATTCCCCCCACTTTGTAATGCCTGATAGGCCAACACTTTACCCAAGCCTCTCGAAGAGCCTGTGACTATAACGGTTTTATTGAGATAAAAACTAGTTGGCATGATAAAAAGTTACGATTTGGACACTTAATATTTATATGCAAATGTATCAAACCGTGTAAATTGAGAAAACTGATTTTAGTAATTAACAAAATGTTGTTTGCGAATAATGCAACTAACTATTAAATTCTATTTCAGCTTCTATCTTCTTTCTGAAATTTAAAATGGTTCTATCAAAATCGGAGAAGAATCGATTTCGTTCTTTTTCATTAACAACGCTTATCAAACTAGAATTCGCAATTTGCTTATCCAATACTTGCTTGGTATCTGATACATATTGCTTGTCATTGGTATGTAAGTAATTCATGACATTGTGTGTAAGAAAGAGCCCATTGTTCTGTTTGCTTTCAAAATAGAAAGCCGCATCCGTATTAATTGTTTCATTTAGGAACATATCGAATTGATTTCCTTGCGCTGGTGCTTGAGTACCATAAATAAATTTCTTGCCGCATATTGCTTGGGCTTTTAAATGGGACGAAAACAGAAGCGCTCTGTCGCATAAAAAGAGGGCATAGCTTGGGTCTTCGAACATGTTAGAATTAAAATAATATAAAATTTGGCGCAGGAAACCCCGCATTAATTCTGGATCATAAATTTCAATGGAAGGAATCGTATTATAAATTGAAATAATCTTCTTGCCCAAATCAAATGCCTTTTCGGGAACTTTCTCATGACGAAAAGGCATGTTTTGATATTCAGGAATTTGTAAATATGTTTTCGCCCAAAAGAAAAGTTTAAACCGTAACAATTGAGGTATATTAATCAATTGTAAAAAGGGCATATTATTGATTGTTAGTATAATTTTAGGATCATCTAGTGCCTTTAATCTATTAAAGGCACTTAAAATTCCCTCTAAATACGATTCTAAACTAAAATCATATTCATTTAGCGGATTATATGTAAATAAAGCAACACCTTTCTTTTGATTAATTAAGGCGTCAAATGAGATTTTATAGACCGTACACAACTTTTTTACCTCATCAATCGTTAGGGCCGTTTCATTTCTTAATCTTCGATATGCAGCATCATGACTCACGCTCAGTACATCGCTCAGTGCAAAACTTATCGTTTCACCAGGGCTTAGTTTGAGTTTTACTGCTTGTAATAATTCTTCCTGAATTTTAGGCGACATAAAAATAAAAGTTAAAGCGTAAGTCCATTCATTAGTAAAAAATCTAATTATTTATTCCTCATTAATATAACTTCTATAAACGCGCTGTGAAATCCCCGTCATGAGCTCATAAGGGATTGTTTCCATTGAGGTTGATAATGCCTCGATACTTTGGTTTTGTCCAATAATTTCAACCTCATCTCCTGCTTTTACGGAAATGTGACTTACCTCCACCATAATCATATCCATACAAACATTTCCTACCGTTGGGCAAAATGCACCTTGAATGAAAACACCCCCTTTGCCATTGCTTAAAATTCTTCTAAACCCGTCGCCGTAGCCAAGTGGAATGATGGCGATCGTTATTTTTTTGGGGGCTAAAAAAGACCGATTGTAGCCTATACTTTCGCCTTTCTCTACTGTTTTTAATTGTGAAACTGTGCTTTTCCAAGCAATGACAGGCCTTAAATTTTTCCGCCAAATCTCATTCGAACTGATTCCGAATGCTCCGATGCCTATACGAACCATAGTCGTTTGGTCTGAAGAAAAATTAATTATTCCCTCCGAATTTAATATGTGGCGAAGGAATGGTGTCGGAACCATTTTTTGGACCTGGTTACAAAGCTGGGTGAAGGTTTCAACTTGACGTAAGGTGAATGAAGGATCTTTTCGATTATCCGATTCAGCTAAATGAGAATAAACGCTTTTAATCAAAATTTCAGGTTGGGAACGAATTACGTCAATCAATTTTCGAGTTTCTTTGGATGAAAACCCGAGTCTATTCATACCCGTATCGAATTTTAAGTGTATTGGAAATCCCTCTATCGTTTGAGCAATAAGATGATGAAGTAAGGCTTCAAGTTGTTCGAAAGAATAGATTGAAGGTTCTAATTTATATTGTATGCAATCGTCGAATGCCTCTTCCTCTGCGTTCATAACCAAAATTGGTAATAACACACCCGCATTTCGCAGTTCAACACCCTCATCAGCATAAGCAACTCCAAGATAATCAATCCCCATTTTCTCAATAAATTGAGCTGTTTTAATGAGGCCGCTTCCATAGGCCTGGGCCTTAACCATTACCAGCAACTTTGTGTTTTTATTAACTGCCTCCTTGTACTGCAACAAATTGTGCCTTAAGGCCGATAAATTTATTTCAATTTGCGTTTTATGTTTTTTTAGCTTTAGCTGCATAGCCCATTTTTGCATGTTTGCTTTTCGCGTTCCTTTTAACAGAATAACGGCATTTTCAAAAATAAACGAGGGATAATCATTTAAGTATACTACTTGGATTTCATCTAATCGAAATGGTGTGGTAATTGCATAAATTTTTTCTAAAAGCACCGGGTTCTTTTCATGTAACCCGATAATTAAAACCCTAGTTCGTTCGTTTGCCAACGAGGTCTGAAATTCTAACGAATGGCTTAGTGCATCTAAATCCAAATTATAGGTGTCGTTAATGACCGTATTGTTGTTAATTCCCTCATAGGTTTCTAAGCGCATGGCCAACCGTGGGAGCGTGGAGACGGCAGACTTCAGTATATCCTCTCCCACATCAAAAAACTTTGCCACGGCAATGGCAATTGCGGCTGAAGCCCTGCTTGCACTATCGTTGAAAGGAATTAAGGAAAGTTCAACTGCCGCTTTACTTACTAAGTCTTTTTTGTCAAGAAAAGCGAATTTCTCGGTGGCTATAGTTGGGCCTAAAAAAACTTTTTTTGCACGACTAGCCAATTTTATTTTTTCTTGGCACAAGTGATTGATATCCGTAAAATTATGTAAATGAGCCGTGCCAATACTGGTTAACAAAACTATTTCGGGGGATATGATTTTTTCAAGCACCTCCATTTCACCTGGATGAGAAATTCCTACTTCTATAATAGCAATATCACAATCCTCGGTTAATTCAAGAAGGGACAAGGCTACTCCAAGCTGAGAATTATAACTTTTAGGACTTCGAATTATTCGAAATTGAGTTGACAATAAATGATAAAGCCATTCTTTTGTAGTTGTCTTACCAACGCTGCCTGTTACAGCAATAATTGGAAAGTGAAATTGCTCACGATGGTATTTTGCAATTGCTTGTAATGCAATTAAGGTGTCTTGCACAACGAGGAAGCAAGCGTGGTTAAAAGTTAATGATTGTTTTTTTGTAACAATAAAAACCCGTACCCCTTTCGAGTAGGCAGCACTTATAAAATCATGTCCATCTTTAAACTCACCGGGCAAAGCAAAATAAACAAGCTGATGTCCGGAAACAATCTTCCTGGAATCAATAACAACTCCATTGATGATTTCATTTTGCGGCGTTTCCCCATAAAATTGAGCTCCAACTAGCTGAATTAGTTTCGGTAAGTTAATTTCTAATTTCAAGTGCTTAGTTTATTGTAACACGATCGACAAAGCGGTTGATACTTCTCCACTGCACCAACTAATACTTGAGTAGATTCACTCGCAGTGCGTTGAGAAAACTGCGCTAAATTACCACAAGAAAGACAAATGGCATGCACTTTTGTAACATATTCCGCAATGGCTAAAAGATTCGGCATTGGGCCAAAAGGCTTACCTGTATAATCCATATCTAGCCCCGCAATAATGACCCTAGCTCCTTTCGACGCCAGCACATGGCAAACATTTATAATTCCCTTGTCAAAAAATTGAGCTTCGTCAATTGCCACCACCTTCTCATTATTCCAAATTCGTAATATTTCGGCAGATGTATTAATAAGCACCGCTTCAACGGCATTCCCTTGATGACTTACCACGTTATTTTCACTGTATCGATTATCAATCGCAGGTTTGAATAAAACCAAACTTTGATTAGCAAATTGTGTTCGTTTAATTCGTCTGATAAGTTCTTCTGTCTTACCGGAAAACATAGACCCACAAATTACTTCAATCCATCCTTGCTGCTGACTTTCTCCTGGAAATTGTTCTAAAAACATTTTTGTTTATTTTAAACGCTAATAATACGAAATTTTTCTCAAAATAATCAAACTGATTGCAATAGGTTTTCTAATTTTGACAAGTCACTAAGGAACCTTTTGAACGAAAGAATAAGTAAAAGACACCAATCTCTAAAATGTCACCTGTTAAATAAAAACCAATGAAAAAACATATTGAAGCCATATCAAAGCATATCAAACTTATTGAAGAACAAACAATCGATGTAAATAACTTAGATTATCTAATTGAGCAATGTGGCTTACTCCAAGAACAATTAATTATTCTTCGGTATAAGATGTATGAAAACAAAGGACTTTTTGTGGCGCATGATGTCAAAAAGGAAATTGTTGAATCTCATCCTGACATTTCAAAAGAGGAGCCTATCGTAATAGAAACGAAAAACACAATAGGTATTCAGCAGCCATTTGACTTTAGTTTATTTGATGCGGAAGAAGAAATACTACTAAGCAGCGAACCCGAGAAAACAATAGAGGAACACTATTCAGAAACAACGATTATAGAAAGTAATCATGGAATTACTGAAGAAATTATCATCAAAGAACATGCAGCAACCATAGAGGAGGGAGATTCAATTATTGCTATTAACAAAGAGGAAACCACCACAATTAGCTATTCAAATGAAGAAGAAAGCGCCCAGCCTGAAGCCGTGATTGCAAGCGATCACCCGCTAATTGCCAAATTTCGAACAATTGAAAAAAGCATTCGAGGTGAGCGCGCCATTATACCACTAGATAATTTAATCGGTTCATTTACTTTGACGGAAAAACTACAGTTCATCAATGCCTTATTTCGGGGCTCAAGCGAATCTTTTGGCACCTCAATTAAAAAGTTAAATGACAAAACAAATATGGCTGGTGCATTACTCGTATTAGTTGATTTAGCGGAGACAAATTCCTGGAACTTTGTAAAGTCGCAGGAAATAATCGAAGAATTTATGCTCAAAATATGTCGGCGGTATGCGAATAATCCAACTGCTTAGTTTATTCGCTACCCTTTCTATATGGGGACAAAAAATCGATTATCGCTCCTTCACCAAGCAGCTCTGCGCCGCAGAATTTCATGGGCGAGGGTACGTTAACAATGGCGACTCTATCGCTGCTCAGTATCTTTCAGAAAGTTTTAAGACGATTGGATTGCAGCCTATTGACGGAAGTTATTTTCAAGCATTTTCTTTTTCAGTAAACGCCTTCCCGGGCAAAATGCTTGTTGTTACGGACAAAGATACCCTAGTACCAGGAAAAGACTTTCTTATTTCTCCAAATTCTTCGGGGATAAAAGGAACTGTCTACCTAGTCAATGTATCTCCTGCTGAATTTCTTAAAAAAAATAAAAATAACTTTCTAATCTCAAACAACCAAGCACTTCTAATAGATTATTCTGGGCTTCCAAAAGATTCTATAACAATGATAAAAAACAAAATAAATGAGGTGGTAGATCGACTGCCTATCATAGAAGTGACCAATGAGAAACTTACCTGGTCAGTTAGTCAAGATGTCCAACAAGTATTTCATTTAATTATTGTTAAATCAGCATTAATGACGGTGCCTTCTTTTATACAACTTGATATTGATCAATCTTTTATTTCTAAACACTCAACAAACAACATAATCGGCTACTGTCCCGCTAAAAAGAAAACAACTAAAACTATTCTTTTATCCGCACACTACGACCATTTGGGGCGTATGGGCAAGGACACCTATTTCCCTGGCGCAAACGATAATGCAAGTGGAAACGCTATGTTGATTCACCTCGCCGAGCAATTTGTTAAGAGTCCTGCCAAATACAACCTACTTTTTGTGGCATTTTCTGGAGAGGAAATTGGCCTACTGGGTTCTAAGCACATGGTTGCTAATCCGATTGTTCCGCTTAGGGATATTCGTTTCATGCTCAACTTAGATATTCTTGGGAGTGGCGAAGAAGGCATCACCGTAGTAAATTCTACCCTATTTCCTAAAGAATTTGAACTGCTCCAATCAATCAATACCAGAAACACCTTACTTAAAACAATTAAACCACGTGGACCAGCAGCCAATTCAGACCACTATTATTTTACGGAAGTGGGCGTTCCTGCCTTTTTCATATATACGATGGGGCCTAATAAGCACTACCACGATATAGAAGACCGTTACGAAAACTTAAGTTTTGAAGCATTTGATGCCCTAAACTCACTGCTTCTGAAGTTTATCAAAAAAATTAAATAAGCTTTTCATTTAATGCTTTTATAATACAAAGAACCTGTATTACTATCAAGCACAAAAACAGGCATAAAACGTGGTAAAGAACCAGGCGAGGTAACTCATAAATAATAGCAACTAACAGGAATGCCATGAACTCTAGCATTTGGACTATCGTTAATGTTATTGCCCCTAAAAACAATTCTTTTGGATTTTTTTTGATCGCAGGAAGCATAACTGCCCAGCCCGTAAAAAACAAAACGCTAGACACAATAAAGGATACTAAAAAACTAAGGTTTTGTAAAAATAAGTTGGCGTTAAAAAAAATAGATAAGACGCCCAAATAAACAAGTAGGATACCACCAAACGCAAGGGCGCTATGAATTACATAACGATTAAAAATGCGCGTCTTATTCATTCCTCATCGCCGCTTTAATCACTACGTAGAGTGAAACAAAAACGCCAAATACAAGAAGCCCTGCAGTCCAGTACGCATTTTTCGAATTGAAACGTTTATCAAGATAATTACCCAAAAAGCCAAAAATCAGTAAAATAGAAGCCATTTGAATTCCCAATGAAGATAAGCGAAAGATTAAATTGGGTTTTTGTTTCAAATGAAAAACCTATTAATCTTCGCCCTCAAAACTCGAAGTGAAGGTGGTGGCTGTCATAGGCGATTTCATCACGCAAGCGCCTTCAAAATAAGCGCCTTCTTCAATGGTTAATTTCGTTGCTTGTATATCGCCTTTAATTCGGGCAGTTGGGTGCATCGTAAGCAAATTTTCTATCGTTAACTCGCCATGAATTGTGCCATCTATTTCAGCATTGACACAAACTAGGTTTCCTTTAAGTTTGCCTGAAGAGCTTATCATTACTTTACCTGAACAAGAAACATTGCCAATAATATCCCCTTCTATTAAAATATTAGAATCTGAAATTATATCGCCAGTAAATTCTGTTCCCGTTAATATTTTATTGAATTCAGTGCTTTCGGAAGACGTGGGATTGCCACCAAAAAAATCTTTTCTTTTTAACATAAATTAATAGTTGAGGTCGTAAAACTCTTTGTATAATTCAAAGTTACTTGATTCTATTAACTTTTTCAAATTTTCTTGTGTAATAATCTGCACTCTATTGTTATGCCATTGATTTAATTGCTCGTAACCTGCCTTGTAGGAATTAATGTAATCATTGGCTAATTTAACTGACGCAAACTCGGAAACCAAAATGAAAGCGGTTTCTTTAATCGTTAATTTGCTTTGCACTTTCAGTTTAATGTTTTTAAACTGCTTCGTCGTAAAATCGGAGATGTCATTTTTAGCATCATTCGCATCTTCCTCAGCATCCATCAAAACCATAACAAATTGAGTTGCCTTGTCGTCGTATTTAAAAATACTGGGTTTTGGCTCAGGTAAAACTTCATTTTTAGAAAATCCATTCAAAATGATTGCAATCATTTCTTTGGCTCTAATTGCCTGAACCGAGCCCGGTTTTTCGTCAACAATCCGATTTAACTTAGGTAGCAATGACTTTTTATCTGCGGTTAATTGTCCGGTGGCTAAAACATTCAGTAGCAGATACTCCGAACGAAGCGCATTAGACTTATCTCCGTTTACCACTGCTTCTGATGCGTCAAAAACCGCCTGGTATTCTTTCTTTTCATACCTTTCCACTAAAAGAATATATTCTTTTTGAGCAGCAATTTTTCCTTCCTTTTGTTTCACAAAAAAATCAGGGTCTTTGAAAAAATTAGCCACATCAGAGTTGGGATAATACTTGATAATATATTCCTTGTATTGATTTCCTAATGACGTTATTTCATTTAATTTATACAATTGAAAAGCGGCAGACAAGTCCGTGGTACTCTTTCTGTTTTTATCAAGTATCTTTTCAAATTGGCCCATCGCGAGTTCGTTTTCATTCAATAACTCTTTAAACAGAATGCCAGATGTATAAAGCGCCTCAATTTCTGCTACTATCGATGCTTCATAGAGGCTATCTGTTAAAGGAAGATTCTTTCTTAAACTTTCAACCGTTAATGAATCTTCGGGCTCTTCAATTTCGGAAACAACATTGGAAGAGTCTGTTCCGGATGCATTATTAGCCGCTATTTCTGAAAACGTCAGTTTATCTGATCTGCGCCAATCGTCTTGATTTTCCCGGCTTCCCCAAAGCTTTCTAAATTCATTGACCCCTTCCTCTTTTAGTTTTTGATTGTTAAAATACCATTTGTTTGAGGCTGTATTTTGATTGGTATTCGATAGTTGTTGAAGCGCAAGTAACTTCGCTGCTTCAGCTTCTTTTAATCGTTGTTGTTCTTTTTTAATATCTTTAATAAGCTGCTTTAAAAACTCAGTTTGAGCTTTTTCAGGCATTTTGGCAATGCGTTGAACACTGTCCTCATAAATGGCTTTTTCAAGGGCATTTACCAAGTTCAACAGTTTGAGGGCTTTTGATTTAATTAATTCGCCATTCGGATAGGCCTCCGGCATAAATTTCGCACAAGAATCATAGTATTTTTGAGCATTTATATACGCCTTCTGATCAAAGGCCAGGTCGCCTAATTTTTCATAAGCCATGGCTTTTACCCGTTTATTTGTTGTCGAATAGAAAGCCGAATTGGTGTAATACACTTTAGCTAAATCCTTGTTTTCCCTATTTATTTCTAAAGACGCTTTTGCATAATAAATCTGGTCTTTATATTGTGCGTTTTTTGCGTCCCTTAGCATTTTGTCAAGTCCCTTGCTCAATCGCTGATTATTTCCAAGCATTGCCCTGTTCAACCGCGCATTAAAAGAAACCTCATAAAGTGCAGCGGCTGATAAAGCCTTTGTGTAATTATACTGCGCATCGTCTACAACTCCCTTCTGTTGGTATATCTGACCTAATATAAAATGAAGACGTGCCTTCTCTTGTTTGTTTTGTGCTTTTTTTATTGCGTTGTTAAGTGAAAAAGCAGCTTCATCGAATTGGGCTCTTTTGATGGCTAAATCTGCTTGTGATTTAAATATTTCAAACTGAAGATCTTTTGACATGGTAGGTTCTTGTTCTACCGCTGTATTCTTTTTTTTAAGAAAGCCAAATATCGCTTTTCGCTTTTGACTCAGTGCTGTTTCTTGAAGTTCATCAAGGAGTAATTTGGCATCAGAAAAGTTATTTTGTTCTATGTAAATGCGGGCAATCCACAATTCGGAAATGTATCTTGATGGGTCTTTCTTAAAAAATCGTTTGACAAATAAAAAGTTGTTAAGTGCTTTGTCGTAATCTCGTCTAAAAAAAAGCGCTTTGCCCACCGTAATCCAATTTTCATCTATCCACTTATTATGTTCAGCCTCCTTCGTACTCATATCCTCGGCGCTCGGCATTGAATGATTCAAAATTACTTTCGAGCATTTAACAATTGCGGTATCAATGGCGGGGTACATACCTTTCACCTCGGTCTCATTTGGTAATGGGGTAATGGGTAATAAACTATAAAAGTCATCTTTGCGGCTATTTACGAAAGTAAAAAGCGCTTGATTTAATAATTCTTCCGCATTAAAATGCCCGTTATACTTTGCTGTCATTCCGTGATAAAATCGATTTGGAAACGTGTTTTTTTCAGTAGAACACGAAAACAGAATTGTAGCAAGACAAACAAAGAAAAAGCGAAAATGAAAAGTTGGCATTACTAAATATGGTTAACTTTAAACATAGTTGTTTCGTGTTGTACGAATATAATTAAATAATATTGGTGAACACTTGCTGAATGTCATCATCATCTTCAATTTTATCGAGCATTTTTTCAATATCGACCATTTGTTCTTCTGTAAATTCTAGCGGTGTTGTGGGAAAACGACTTAAACTTGATTTTTGCACCTCTATCTGTAAATCTTCTAGCGCTTTAGACAAGGACCCATAAGCAGCGTAATCACCGTAGATAAATAACTGACCTTCTACCACTTCGATTTCTTCGCATCCTGCATCAATTAATTCGAGTTCGAGGGAATCCGCACTGATGTTTTCATTAATGTTAATTTCAAAGACACATTTTCTTTCGAACATGAATTCCAAAGACCCTGTAGGAACGATCCCTCCTTGCGCTTTATTGAAGTATGATTTTACATTTGCCACAGTGCGTGTTGGGTTATCTGTTGCGCACTCTACAAAAACTAAAACGCCGTGTGGGCCCTTTCCCTCATAATTCACCTCCGTGAACGAGGCAATGTCTTTTTGGGCAGCTCGCTTAATGGCGGCATCGATGTTATCCTTGGGCATATTTTCAGACTTCGCATTCTGTATGGCCGTTCGTAATTTTGCATTCGTGGCTGGATCCATGCCACTTTCCTTAGCCGCCATCGTAATGGCTTTCCCGAGTTTTGGAAAAATCTTGGACATTTTGTCCCATCTTTTTTCTTTTGCTGCTCGACGGTATTCAAACGCTCTTCCCATTCCTATTTAATTTTGCCAAAGATAAAAAATTCAACTTTCATTGTCAAAATAAATCCCTGTTCATCACAAGTATTTGTTCGATATAATTTAACAAGGGTTCGTCTCCAAAACCCAATGTGCTTGACGAGGTGTAAATAGGAGGTAGCTCTTCCCAGGTTTGAAGCATCTCGCTATTAAATTTTAATAAATTTTTCTGCAGTGCAGACTTGGAAAGCTTATCAATTTTAGTAAACACTAAAACAAAAGGAAGCTGGTTCTCACCGCACCAATTAATGAATTCTAAATCAATTTTTTGCGGGTCCAAACGCGCATCCAAAAGAATAAAAATATTCATCAATGATTTTCTTTTCGTTAAATAATCTGCAATAAACTTTTCCCAAGAAAACCTCGCTGACTTAGATGCTTTGGCATACCCATAGCCAGGTAAATCAACCAAGTACCATTCGTCATTGATAACAAAATGATTTATTAACTGCGTTTTTCCGGGAGTTGATGACGTTTTAGCTAACTTCTTTGTGCCCGTAACGAGGTTTATAAGAGAGGACTTTCCTACATTGGAGCGACCAATAAAAGCAAACTCAGGTTTCCCATCATCAGGACACTTTTTATGGTCTGTATTGGATACAACGAACGAAGCAGTTTTTATTTTCATCACTCAAAGGTAATCTTTATTTTTTTTTTGAAGCCTGTGAACAATCAAGGACTTGTTTTGTTTGCAAAATAAAAATCATTGTTTGTCTGTTTATAAAATCAAAGATCTTGAAACGCTATCAGGCATAAAAGCCCATACCATACGTATTTGGGAGAAACGTTATAACATTTTAAATCCCGACCGTTCAGAAACTAAAATACGCGCCTACAATAACGATGAATTAACCCATTTGCTAAACATTAGCATGCTCAATAAAAATGGGTTTAAGATTTCGTATTTAGCCTCTTTGAGTTTCGACGAAATTTCTAGGTTAGTTTGGCAGACAAGGAATGATAGTATCATAGACAGTAGTCAAGAAAAACTTATTTCTGCCTTGATCAACCTGGACGAAGAGTTGTTTCGAAATACCCTAGGGCAACTTGTAAGTGAACTTGGATTAGAAAATACATTTAGTCAACATTTAATCCCTTTTTTAGACCGGATTGGTGTAATGTGGTTGGTTGGAACGATACACGCAGCACAAGAGCATTTTATTTCGAACCTAATAAGGCAAAAGATAATTTCGGAAATTGACAAACAAAAAATCCCCAAAGTGACAACAGAACCGATCCTTTTGTATCTTCCTGAGCACGAATGGCACGAAATAAGTTTGCTTTTTTATCAGTTTTTACTTCGAAGCAAAGGAATTCATACAGTGTATATTGGCCAAAGTTTGCCCTACAGCTCACTACTAACGAGCATTGAAATGTTAAAACCAAAATACATTTTAACCTCCTGGTTAACTAGCGTTGAAGAAAACTTTATGCTTGCCTATTTTAAACAATTACATAAAGATGCTGGGGGAATTCCAATATACGCTGGGGGAGCTCAGATAAATTTTAATATCGATCTAGTCAAAAAATACCTTATCGAAATCAAAAACTCAGGGTCGCTATTAAAACATTTCGAAAAGTCGGTTTGATTTAAAAAACTTTTAACACACAACATTTACAATTTTCCCCTTAACGAAAATCACTTTTTTCGGGGTTTTGCCTTCTAAGTGTTTTTGGGTGTTTTCGAGGCCCAAGATAAGTTCGATTACTTCATTTTCCGGAAGATGTAGGTCAATGGATTGGGTGAAGCGCATTTTTCCATTAAAAGAAATGGGGTATTCATAGCTTGCTTCAACTAACATGGCTTCATCGTAAACTGGAAAACTTGCCAAGGCACATCCGCCCAATGGAAGTCCTAGTTTTTCCCATAGCTCTTCCGCGGTATGCGGGGCATAAGGAGAGAGTAAGACTAATAAGGGCTGCAGGATTTGTTTGTGATTACATTTCAACTCTGTTAATTCATTAACTGCAATCATTAAGGTAGAAACGACCGTATTAAATGAGTAGCGATCCAAATCGTCTTGTATTTTGCGAATCGTTTTATGTAGCACTTTCCACATTTCTTTGGTTGGGTCTTCCTCCAAGGTGCTCCACGAGCCAGTTGCATCAAGTAACAAGCGAGTTGTTTTTTTCAAAAAACCATGTACACCTGTAATTCCTTTTGTGTCCCAGGGTTTACTTTGTTCCAATGGGCCTAAGAACATTTCGTACATTCTAAGGGTATCGGCACCAAACTTCTCAACGAGGGCGTCAGGTGTCTGCACATTGAATTTAGATTTTGACATCTTTTCCACCTCAAAACCACAGCAATACGTGCCGTCATCTTCTAGAATGAAGGTGGCATCAGCGTATTCCGGCAACCAATTTTTAAACTCCTGAAGATTCAATTTATCATTGTCCACCAAGTTCACGTCCACATGAAGTTGATCGGTGGGGTAGTCTTTCTTTTTATTCAAGGAAACGAAGGTGTTTTCCCCTTTGATCCGGTAAACGAAGCTACTTCGCCCCAAAATCATTCCTTGATTAATCAGCTTCTTGAATGGCTCATTGAAAGGGATGAAGCCCATATCATAGAGGAATTTGGTCCAAAAGCGGGCATAGAGGAGGTGTCCCGTAGCGTGCTCGTTTCCACCAATGTACAAGTCCACGTTTTTCCAATACGCTACTTTGTCTTTTCCTACAAAGGAAGCTTTATTTTCCGGGTCTAAATAA
>Ga0247843_1002638_pt1 | contig 31880 bp, 27 predicted proteins | sample LaCruzMarch2017__FD_192420 | JGI IMG/M metagenome (GOLD analysis project Ga0247843, IMG submission 192420) | Freshwater microbial communities from meromictic Lake La Cruz, Castile-La Mancha, Spain - LaCruzMarch2017_8m | ecosystem: Environmental > Aquatic > Freshwater > Lake | place: Spain... | reverse complement strand
CTCCCCGAAAGGCAGTCGAGTGTAAATTATACAGGTGCTTCCTAAATGCAAGCAGGTCGGGTACGACCATCTTTTCCATATCCTTAAGATTAATGCTGTTGGCCGCGGCATCATCATCATTGTTGTCGTCCCGCCTAGAACTAATCTCGACTGCGCACACAAACAAACAACAAACAACCGTGCACCAGGTCCATCAGGCATGCTGCGTGCCAACATGGTAACGCCACTTAAGCGTACATTATTCGAGCGACGTGATTTCTTGTCTCTTCTCCTAGCGGCGCCGGCAAGAATATTCGATAACAATGACAACAATGACGGTGTAACCACTGCCAAGTATTCACAACACGGTCGCATCGTACAACGACTGGTTACGTATCAAACTAATAACAACGAGGAGGAAGAGGAGGGTAGCAGCAGCAGCTTCACAATCTTTTCTACCGCATTCGAACTCAAATCAATTCTAATTGCATTGGCCGAGGAATGTCATACCTCAATTTGCACCAATGCGCGGGCGAATGATAATTGTAACGAGGATGAATTACCTACGAAGAAAAAACGAGCAAGAGGAGTTAATGGACGACAAATTATTCATAACAAGAATAAGAACAATTTACATTCAATATTAAAATTTGTACAAAGGGTGATTCATCAACGATATCAGAAACGTGAGTCCAATCGTCGTCATATTACCACCACCAACGAGGATGAATATTATTTAGAACATGAGATGGAGCTATACTTTGGTACTAAAGATGTACTATTTCAATTAGACGAAGATATACTCTCGTTGGCATTTACAGTTGCTCTCGATGCTATTATTCATAATAGAAATTTTGTTGATTTGATGAATTATGAAAATACTTCGGAATCTACTACTACTACGCGTACTACTACTACTACTACTACTACTACTACTACTACTACTACTACTACTACTACTACTACTACTACTACTACTGTGGGGAATGAAATAATCAATGCGGAAAATAATTTCATACAAAAAATCTCACAACAGAATGATCAAATCAATAATAATAATGATAACAATAACAATATTATCAATACGGCATTACAAATTATTGATTATACAGTCCTTGCCAGTAGATGCATGAGAATAAAGCTTGATAGAATACAGCAATTGCAAAATAGGAATACGAGTTCGTTTATTACTGCTACTAATAATACTCCTACTACTACCGACAATATAATCAATAAACGAATGAAATATCATCATTTGTTAAATCCAATAATAAATCAAAATGACGACAAAGATGATGATGATGATGATGATGATGAAATAAGCTGCACTGGAGTGACGATATCCGTTATGGAAGAAAGGTATCCTCAACAATGGCAGTGGTTATATCAGTTTAGACTCCAATTAGAAGAAGAAGACCAGAAAATAGCAACCTTATTATCAGCCTCCTCCTCCAACAAATCTGATGCTATAACCGAAACGTCAGTCGATGACACGAATAATTTTGTTATAATTCGACGTAAGATTGAAATATTGGATGATATTTCATTATCCATTAGTGATGACGACGATAGCAGTAGTGATGAAGAACCAAATCAGCGTAGTCTAAAGTCTTCTGCCACAGCAGCAGCAGTGGAGGCCCAGACAGTAATCAAACCAGAACAATTGGGTGGAGAACATACTGCCGCAAGCAACGAGCAGTCAGCACTATCATCAGTCTTGGTTACGTCAACTACCTCACCATTAATTAATCTTGACGTTGAAACTCGGCAATTACGAATTGTCTTACTCGCTATGTCTCCAAGCGAGTCAGCATCCTCCGAAGTTACACGGCACACGGTGAATGAAATAGTAAGCTTACTCAATCGGTATGTCGAATTGGACGGTACCACGGGTATCAAACGATGTGGAGACATACTCGGTGGGAGCTTCGGTCATGCTTTCAATCCTATGATAATCGATAATGATAAAGCTGATGATGATGATGATGATGATGATGATGGTATAACTCCTCAACGCAGCAGTATTGCAAATATGAATCGTTTTCCTCTAACTGAGGCTATGACCTCATCGCTAGTTACAACATACCTAACTGATGCTACGGGTGCACTTCGTATTAAGACATTCCTACATTCGTTCGTATTACCATTGATTTTGGAATTAAACCCAAGTATACAATCTATTTATTCGGCTGCCGTCGATCATGACGTAATAAAAGCAAATAATGATATAGGGAAACCGGCATCTCGTGTGATAACATCATTATTAACATTGCTGGCACGTGAACATCCAATGGAATGTGTAGCATCGATTCTAGTTCCAACGCTTGTTATGACCACTACCACCAAGTGTACATCATTCGAACCAAATCGATTCCAATGCGAATTAATATCACGTGTTTTTCGTGGGAAAGATGCACTGTCTAGTCAAGCGATTGCATTCCTTGTATCGGAATTGTTGGCAACGAAAGAGGAGTTAAATGCACTAACGTCATCATACTCATCAAGTCTCATTGGTGGTATGAAATGGACGGAGAATACAATGCCTTTACTAACGGCATGTTTGATTTGTCAACCAACATTGTCGGATGATGATGTAATGGCAATGTTGGGTATGATATCCTACCAACTTTCATCGACGAATGTAACATCAACTTCAATACTGATGGCAAAGAGTATTAAATTTTCGACATTGTTTCAAACATTTGTTACCAAGTATGGTTCACAGGTGAAATCGATACACAGAGTCGAGTCATTACTTGACTCAGCCACTAGGCTGAAGACTTTCATGAGCAAGACAATTTGTCTCTCTCTAAAGAAGCTAATGTGATTGGTGAATAGCATTGATTCTAGCAGTGATTATATTTAAATATATATTTCCATCGTTTTATATGGGCCTAAAGCTCTTGACACATTCCATAACCTCCACCTCTCGTGCTTTATCAAACTCATCTTCCTTGCTTTGTACTGTCAAAACGTACAGGAATCCATCTTTGATATATATACGTGTAACATAACGTTTCTTTCCCCTCTTCCCATCAGAAATGTATTCAATATCATAACATCCTACCCCTCCTGAGGCATCCTCTCGTGGATCTTTTGCCAATGTCACCTCAAAAACTCCATCTCTATTAACCTCGGCGGTAACAACTCGTGCTGCGACTTCTTCGGGTGAACCAAATTCACGTATGCTGGATATACGGACTGGATCAACGGTTATTCCGAGAGTATAACCTCTAACGTCCGGTGGAGAAAAGTTTATTTCATCAAGATGTGTTTTCAATGGTTTGTTTGATGATACGAATGTTGGAGGTGGTGTGACTGTGTAGCCGAATTGGAATTTATTTTTGAGTGACGGTGTTCGGATATAAGGCTCTGACGTAACCTCCACAATGGACGATGCAGAATTAGGAGAAAGAAGAAGAAGAACGAGGAATGACGCAGTTGCTGTTGTTGCGGATAATTGTTTTATGACCATCCTCCGCTGATTGTCTGTTAATGATTCATCGTTCACTATTTCATTGCGCACCATGTCTCGTTGCGAAATAACGCCGTTTATTTCGTCAACTCGCCACCGCCCCCCATTAGCAATAGGATTGATGATAGATGATTGGAACCCGTGCACATGATCGCATGACGCGATCATGTACCAGAGGGCGGTCGTAAGGATTAACACTGGTTGCATGAAATATCCTCGACGTGTGAAGGGAAAGGCGGGATCGGATGCGGAGCAGCTAACGTGTTGATGGAGTAAGCCTCATCTAGACATAATATATATGTCCACTCGACCTCTCTCAGCCGATCAACACAGTATCCTAGTCATAATATGTTACACTGATACTACTACTATGTACGTTCTAGACAACTTTTCTTAATACTAATTCTTACTTTTTACTATCGTATTCGGACACATCAGCACCGCATCTCTCTGAAATCTAATTATCCACAGTATCTTTCTACAACATGAAATATCCTATTATCCACAGTATCTTTCTACAACATGAAATTATCCCAATCCAACGTTCTTTCTACAACATCAATTTCTAAAACCCAAACACTCACGTGTTCTGAGTTAGTAGTTCCAATAGGAAGGCCTGTACTTGCGGACAGGCTTGCGGACAGGCTTGCGGACAGGCTTGTAGTACCTGGTTGGCCTACGGACAGGCCTATAGTAGTGGTCGTTATCACCATAGTAGTCGTTGTCGTACCCACCATAGCCATAGCTAGACAACTCGCGATCCTTGAAGTCTTCCTTGTCGCCCACCATGTCTTCCTCGTCGAGCAAAGCTAACTCGTCCATCTCCTCCTCCAACGGACCGAACTCTTCCTTTGCCTTCAACTCCGCGACGGAGGAGGCAAGGATCACAGCGACAAGGACAACGAAGGCGTACGTTTTCGTCAACATGGTGAATCTCTAGTGAGACGATTTATGGAGATCTAAAGAACGGTCTTGGATCTGCCTGCTTCTGCGTCAACGTGTCAGGTTCACCGAAGAAGATATCAGTCTTGTTCTATTTGGCTCAGTGAAGTAACGAACAGCTTCTGCGGGACTGCAGATATGTAGTAGATACATTCGAGAAGCTATCCGTGGAGAACGATCATGATTGGATGATTAACACACAACATTTCAACCACAAGTGTTATGTGCAGACTCCCGTTTGTTGAACAATCGTAATACCCCATGACTTTATAAAGGATTCTCCTTTTGCACAGCCTTGAAGCAAGTGATGAAGTGGAGAATGATGCAGGAGCAGAGACCCAACCTTTGAATCTTATTTGTAACTGCCCCTTTATGCAGGCTGTACTCTGCAACGGAATGTCAACGTAGAAAGATCAGGAGTAGGTGGGATTTTTCAGTCTCATATTGTAACTGTTGGAGTGGATCTAGTGATTGTTGGATAAGATAATGAATCAGTCTACTGTAGGGGATAAGAGTAATAGTTACATACGCATGGACATTCTCTATTCATACCAATACAGCATTCGATGGGGGCTCTAACGTCTGATTTTATTCCCATCATAGTCTAACAAAGGCGAATGATGTTGTTTGATGTGTCTAAACCAGGGATTTGAATGTAGACTCTACCTCTCAGGGCTATTTTCCGCCAGGGCCATAACATATCTTAAAAAAGGTCCCCGTTATGAATTTCTCGCTGCTCTCTCTCTCTCTCATCGTCACACCAATTCCATGAATGACTTTGCCGTTTTGCCTCGATGAATACCCCAGCCTGTTTCAGCACAATTGCGCATCATGTCTCGTTGCGAAATAACGCCGTTTATTTCGTCAACTCGCCACCGCCCCCCATTAGCAATAGGATTGATGATAGATGATTGGAACCCGTGCACATGATCGCATGACGCGATCATGTACCAGAGGGCGGTCGTAAGGATTAACACTGGTTGCATGAAATATCCTCGACGTGTGAAGGGAAAGGCGGGATCGGATGCGGAGCAGCTAACGTGTTGATGGAGTAAGCCTCATCTAGACATAATATATATGTCCACTCGACCTCTCTCAGCCGATCAACACAGTATCCTAGTCATAATATGTTACACTGATACTACTACTATGTACGTTCTAGACAACTTTTCTTAATACTAATTCTTACTTTTTACTATCGTATTCGGACACATCAGCACCGCATCTCTCTGAAATCTAATTATCCACAGTATCTTTCTACAACATGAAATATCCTATTATCCACAGTATCTTTCTACAACATGAAATTATCCCAATCCAACGTTCTTTCTACAACATCAATTTCTAAAACCCAAACACTCACGTGTTCTGAGTTAGTAGTTCCAATAGGAAGGCCTGTACTTGCGGACAGGCTTGCGGACAGGCTTGCGGACAGGCTTGTAGTACCTGGTTGGCCTACGGACAGGCCTATAGTAGTGGTCGTTATCACCATAGTAGTCGTTGTCGTACCCACCATAGCCATAGCTAGACAACTCGCGATCCTTGAAGTCTTCCTTGTCGCCCACCATGTCTTCCTCGTCGAGCAAAGCTAACTCGTCCATCTCCTCCTCCAACGGACCGAACTCTTCCTTTGCCTTCAACTCCGCGACGGAGGAGGCAAGGATCACAGCGACAAGGACAACGAAGGCGTACGTTTTCGTCAACATGGTGAATCTCTAGTGAGACGATTTATGGAGATCTAAAGAACGGTCTTGGATCTGCCTGCTTCTGCGTCAACGTGTCAGGTTCACCGAAGAAGATATCAGTCTTGTTCTATTTGGCTCAGTGAAGTAACGAACAGCTTCTGCGGGACTGCAGATATGTAGTAGATACATTCGAGAAGCTATCCGTGGAGAACGATCATGATTGGATGATTAACACACAACATTTCAACCACAAGTGTTATGTGCAGACTCCCGTTTGTTGAACAATCGTAATACCCCATGACTTTATAAAGGATTCTCCTTTTGCACAGCCTTGAAGCAAGTGATGAAGTGGAGAATGATGCAGGAGCAGAGACCCAACCTTTGAATCTTATTTGTAACTGCCCCTTTATGCAGGCTGTACTCTGCAACGGAATGTCAACGTAGAAAGATCAGGAGTAGGTGGGATTTTTCAGTCTCATATTGTAACTGTTGGAGTGGATCTAGTGATTGTTGGATAAGATAATGAATCAGTCTACTGTAGGGGATAAGAGTAATAGTTACATACGCATGGACATTCTCTATTCATACCAATACAGCATTCGATGGGGGCTCTAACGTCTGATTTTATTCCCATCATAGTCTAACAAAGGCGAATGATGTTGTTTGATGTGTCTAAACCAGGGATTTGAATGTAGACTCTACCTCTCAGGGCTATTTTCCGCCAGGGCCATAACATATCTTAAAAAAGGTCCCCGTTATGAATTTCTCGCTGCTCTCTCTCTCTCTCATCGTCACACCAATTCCATGAATGACTTTGCCGTTTTGCCTCGATGAATACCCCAGCCTGCCTCACGGTAACCCATGATGGGTTTCTTAAGTAGTTGATTCCACCGACGTAATAGTGGAAGTGCAATAAGCAGCGGATGAGTGTACCACCGAAGTGATCTTTTCTTTGGCGTCGTGCTGGTATTTACCGACTCATCACAAAACTTCTCTTCTTCCGGCTCCTGTTGCATGCTCGTCATTTCCACCGCAGATTCAACCCCTAACCACGAGCCAACGCAAATGAAGGCGGCAGAGATTGACAGGCCGAAACTAGCAGCCGAGGCATTAGCGATCAGCATGATCTCTACGATATTCATGGCTATATTATGGTGTCAAGGGCGACGGCGGACGTGGAGCAAGAAGGCGCTGGTTTCGTTCTGGTGGCCGCCCAGGCAAAATGATGACGTAATGTAAACTAGATCATAGCCCCATTGAGAACAATCCGTGACTACGTACGTTCGTCGCGGCCTGAAGATTCGCGGAGACGCACTACCAACGTCCTAGGTACATCATCATCGACGATAAGAACTGTTCGGGAGAGAGGAAGAACCCTTTCCCGCCCAGAGGAAGTGCACCGTGCCCCCTACCCTCCCAACACAGCCCCCCACTCACTTCGTCTCTTTATTACTACATATGTCTGCAGCAATACTACTCACGCAAGATACCGTTGCCCAATATGTGACGGAGAAGGCATCCCAAATCGGAGTGTTTCCTCCCGACGCCTCCCTCTCGGCAATATGTATCCAGGGTGGCAATGTGAACTTTGCATTCAGTGTCCGGTCCGATTGCGGTAAGTCCGTGTTTGTTAAACAGGCTCCTGAATACGTGGCCATTTTCGGTCCTGATGGGTTGCCGTTAACATCCACGAGGATTCAAAAAGAAGTGGCAGTAATGAAAGAATGGACAACCATCTTGGGAGGCGAGGCGGATGTATATCTTCCAAAACTTTATTACTTCGATGACGAAAATAAAGTCTTCGTCATGGAATTCCTCGAGGACTTTGTTCTCTTGGATCATCATCTGTTGGGTACTCTCGCCCCTACTACTGAATTAGCAATCGCGATTCAATTGGGAGGGTTTATGGCTCGGACTCATCTGGCCACAAACTCGTCCAAAATTTCCACAGAGAGAGCTGCATTCTTATCAACCGAGTATGAAAACAGGGCATTGAGAGATATCCAATTGGAATACGTCTTCACGAAAGCCTACAGTGAAGAATCAACGCAAACATCGACCAAATTTAAGGTGGATGAAAAATTCTCGGCAGAAATTGACGCATTGAAAGCTAGATATAATGGGGAGGTAGGCTCGGGGAATTTTTCTCTTTGTCATGGAGACTTGCATCCTGGCTCGGTCATGATCAAAGTTGGTGGTACGTCCACGCAAGTGCGTGTAATTGACCCTGAATTTACAGTGTTCGGCCCGCCAGGTTTGGATGTGGGTAGCTTATTCTCGGGTTATATTCTAGCAGCAGTACATCAATCGTACGCCCAAACTGACTCTGCAAGCAAAGTAGAATGTGTCTCCTCCATTAGTAAAGGCGTCGCCGCTGCTTGGGAGTGTTACAGCTCGATCATGAGACAGGGCGGCGTCACTGATGAAATTATTCGCGAGATTGAGGTCGAGACTGTTGGATTTGCCGTGGCTGAAGTCTGTAGGACGGCACTCGGTTTTGCAGGCGGGCGTCTTTGGTTGCAGTTTGATGATACAAATGTTCACAATTTGGCTGTTGAGACTGCATTGTCAATTGTGAAAAAATGCATGACGGCAAGGCACGATGGAGGGATTCAGGTTTTGTTTGACTGTCTGAATGCTTTGTAAACGAATGCTGCGCGGTATGTGTTCTTTGTCTCAGGATACAGTTGAATTCTCAAATTAATACTTAATTTAGCATATGTACACACAACCATTAAGCTGCAAGTTTTGCGGCAAGTAAACTCCAGCTGTTGGCAGTGCTCATCTTGTCTGCATTTATAGCCAACTCTGCAGCCTGTTCATACAATGCAGCTGCTGCAGCGGCATCTGTTGATAAGCCAGTGTTTGCCTTTAATTCGGCAAGTCTGGCCATTAGATCATAATCCTCAAATAAACATTCTTCATCTGTGTTGATCATCCCAAGTGCCTGCTCGTCCGAGAGATGAGTTGTCTGAGAAGCAAGGATGTCAGTCGCAGGCTCAAGAGGACGAACATTTTCTTTGGTCAATAATTCTGACGAGCCATCATCGTCATACTGGATTAGCACAGAGTTTCCATTGTCGGTGATTTCTAATATGATTCCAGGATAATATGTGCCTTCCATACAATAGTTTCCCACAGCTTTGTCTCCTATTTGAAATCCATCGGCTTTCCCTCTTGATTGCTTCTGTGCATGGTCTTTCATCATGGTTGCCTCTTCACCTGATAGCTTCATCAAATTCAGAATGTCTTCTAAAATTCCCATCTTCTCGATATCGCCAGTTGTCCCTTCATCATCTACTATTTGATACAATAGGCATCCTGCAGCAATTTTCGGTGTAGCGATTGACATCTCTGAGGTCATGGCCCTCTTACAAAGCTCCTTGGCATATTCAAAATCGAGAGGCATATTGGATTTGAGGAGAGGTGACCTACCGCAAATTTTTACGACAATGCATGTAAGTTGAGCAGTCTAACATATCAAAGACATCTCTAGCAAATGCAGATGCAAAACTCACACAGATGTATCGAGTCCCACTCGTGCACGGGCGAGAGCCAGGCAAGCTGGAACATTTTTCAGAGAAGCGGCATGACAAAGGTGGAATATCACGGAATATATGTCGTGACTTGGCGTGTTCTCTGGATTTTCTTCATATGGTTGAACAATCTCTGGAAATCGGTCAGCGCCATGAAGACAGGCTAAATGATAGTGAATACGTCCCAAATTATTCTTTGTCTCATCTGTCACCTTCATTGGTGGGTTTGGTTTTCTCTTTGTGACCATAACCGTTTCCCTCCTCAAGTGAGGCTGGTCAAGCTGCCTATCTACATCAATATCATCATCATCATCATCATCATTAAAAGAAGAATATTGTCTCGAGTGGCGGGGTTTTACTTCGCCGGACTGAAAGATTGTTCAAATTGAGATTCAACCATTAATCACAGCCACGTACAGCAAAACACAATCAATAGAACTAACCTCAAGTCTATGGAATGCACGATGATCGAAAACTGCATCACTTAATCCTATTTCAAGCTAAGGTAGAAAAACTGTGAGAGACTAAATTAATCGCATTAAAAATATGTACTCGAGATATTACTCACGCTGCTACTGATCTCGTCAACATCGGATTGATGTCTCTTTATAATGCATGGAGGGCTCAGAACTAATTGTCTTAGGGACCCTTGAATGCTCTTGGATATTTCTGTAATATTGGACCTACAATCGTCGTCAACAATGAGCAGTTATCTAAATAAATTGCTTGTCATGCAGAGTAAGTCATACATTCGTCTCACCTTTTTGCAGTGTTTCTAGTTTCATCGCTTAACTCGGTTGGTTGCACAAGAATGTTTTTTCGTCGCGTTCTATTTGTATCAAGCTGCATGAATCTACATTTTCCCTCTACCTGAGAATCGTTCGAAAGCGAAGAGCCTTCACTATCATCGTCACTATACTTCGATTGATGCTTCTTTTCGTTGCGTGAGAGTGGGAAAATTGGAATGCCAAGACTATCAGATATGTCACAATGGCGGAATGTTTTGAAGAACAGTGCCATACCACGTGGACCCAGATCACCATCCCCAAATCTGTAGTCCATCGATAAGACTTGTGGGTCAGTGTACATGTCTCCCACGCCCTGAATGTCAGCCACAAGCCGTTGGCCTTGTGACGAATAGAAGCTATGTGCCGAGAACACCTGCGGAGTCTTCCTATGTTCCTCAAGATCTACAAATCCAGAGTTGGTATTATGTTTGAGGAAACCATTTCCATATTGGTCATGTCCAGCAATGAATCGTTCCACAGCAAAAACAGGCTTGCCCGGACGATCAACAAACTCGATGGCATAGGCACGTATAAAATCAATTTTCTTTGGTGGATTGCTCTTATTGAATTTCTCCGCCCAATGCATTGCTTCGTATTGTAAAGTGACATCCGTGAATACATTATCTTTCCCTTCTTTGGTCGTAATAATTTCTCCCTTTTCCATGTAACATTTGGCAACATAATTAAGAGCACGACTCCAGCCGTATTTGTGAAAGCGATGATTCGACGCAGATTGAGGTGGCATAGCGAGTTTCTTCATACGAAAGCAATGTCTCATCGCTCCATTTGTGAAAGGTTCTTTCTCAATCTTTACTATAGTTTCATCCTTCACGAACTGTCGATTCTCTACATTGTATTGATAACGAATGACGCGCTCTGCAGGTATTGCATGAATGTTATGTTTTCCCCACACATCTTCCTCGGCAACGGCCTTGGCTGCGGCTCGGTGGATTATCTCCTGAAAGCGCTTCTGAATTACTACGCTATCGCACATCTCTCAGCCTGCGCTCAATCAATCTTGATGCTGTTCGCTGTTCATCCTTCCCCGTTCCCCACCCCAAAGTGGTGCACACAACACGGTGTAATTCAGTAGAATAGGGGATCCTCCCGTCTCAGCCTCTCTCAATCTTGCGAAGCCCTTGAGAGTGGTGCACACACGTTTGCTTGCAACACTGCTCTTATGCTGGATCTTTGATGCTAATGTTGCGGCGCGGTCATGACGACCTGCCAAGAGACTGGGGTGGAGGGCCGTGGGCCTTCCCCTGAATTCTCCCCCCTAAAAGTGGTGCCTCCCGCCCGATAATTTCTGTTGAACACGAATCCTTACTATCCACAACGACCCTACAACACCATGAAGACCACCTGCTTCGCCGCACTCATCGGCTCCGCCGCCGCGTTCGCCCCCGCCCAGACCGGTAAGGCATCGACTTCATTGAATGCCAGGTTCGTCGAGGGTACGAAGGCATTGCCATTCGGCTCATCACCTGACACGCTTGACGGCTCTCTCCCCGGTGATGTAGGTTTCGATCCTATTGGCTTCTCAACTGCACCATTTGCATCATTCAATAACCCCTTATACGTCGAGGGGAACTTCATGTCTGATCTTGAATGGCTCCGTGAGGCCGAACTTGCACACGGTCGTATTGCACAACTCGCCGTCGTTGGGTTTATCTGGCCAGGTCTTTTTGGTACATTCCCGGGCAGTGAGGAGTTTGGTGGAGTCGATGCCTACTCGGAGCTGAACCCTTTCAAGGCCATTACTACTGTGCCAGAGTCGGCCCTTTATCAGATTGTTGCCGGTGCTGCATGGTTTGAGTACCAGCGTGTCAAACGGATCAAGGCACAGGGTAAGAACCGTGTCCTTGGGGATATTGGTATTGGTTACCCCGGTGGATGGAACCCATTGAACATCAACTACACCCCCGAGGAGTATGCAGAGAAGCAGCTACAGGAGATCAAGCATTGCCGTCTTGCCATGATTGCTGCCTTTGGTCTTATATGCCAGGCCGTCAACTCTGGTACGGATGTTGTAACTCAGCTAAGCCCTGCGTTCGCTGCACCTGAATACGCAGCCAAGGCTGGATACTTCCTTCCCCAAGGAATCTAATTTGCTCGAGGGTCACCTGATGCCGTGATGAAAAAATAAATAATATGGACAGCTTTCACTTGTGTAAATTTGTTCTTGTGCAACAAGTGAGGACTGAGGGGGGAGGGGAGGGTTATCGCTTACAAGAACGTCATCCAACCTTGAGCAATGCGGGGTTCATTATCCTTCGATTTCCCGTTTGCAAAAATTAATATAAGATAGAAATGATTTTACACAAACTCAACCTTTTTGTTTCATGATACCGAATAAGAACTCTGCAATTCATCATGTTAATTTCTTCCTCTTATACCAGACAGAAAACATGGAGCATTAATTGAGATGTGTGCAAGATTAGGTATTTTAGATAGGGGGATCGAGGTATACTTTGAATCTAATCATTAATTTTAATTGGGGACATGTTCAGCGGAGAAAGAGAGACTAAATGTTGAATACAAGTGAAATAAAAATAGATGTTTAAGTTTAACTTCCCGTGAGGCTTTGATCATGTACGATATACGCCCACTTGGGATCCTCGTGCGCAAAACAACTCAAGTGATTCTACTGGACTCGCCGACGTTGGTCGAAAATTCCTTATCATAGTGTCCACTTTCAGTTGGTGGAAGTTCCACGACGTCCAAAAACTCATCCAAACAGTCAAGCGCGGTCGCGTACAGCGCTTTTGCCTTGTCACCACCAGACTTAGGTTCCTTCAATACAACCAGCTCAAACTTGTTCATCTGTTTGAAAAATTTCTTAGCTGCCTTGACCGATGGAAGGTTGTCCGGGGCTTTCGTTTGATTGATTCTGAATGCATTGCCAAGCAAATACATGGATGTCTTCATGTCATTATATCGCGAATCGAATATTGTGTTCGATTTACAGTCTCCATCTTTTTTGGTACATATTCCATTAATATCTCTCTTCTTTCCCTCAACGACAACAGTCTTTGAGGTGTCAAAGAAGTCCTACATTGTGGATATAAATTGGTCGACGGGCAAGTCGTGTGAGTCATCCAAAAGTCAAAAGTGTGTGATGTGGATAAATTGTGTTGACGGACAAATCGTGTGAGTCATTCCTATAAAGTGATGCACGGGAACGGGGATTCCAAGAGACATATCATGTTCACTAACTCACCTGTACAGTTGGGTCCATTAAATCGCCTTTGATTACTGCAGGAGCCATGAGTAAAAATTCATGGACTGCCTCTTGTACTCGTCCATAGTAACGTCTCTTAGCGATGGGTATAGTCGTGTACTTTCCCGCAGTGGCGCCACCAGATGCGTATACTGGTAGACTAGATGTAAAGATCGGAAGCATTGCCGCACTTGTTGCAATGGTGGCGGTTGTGAGGAATTTCCTCCTCGTGTTGATGACATCTTGACTGTTAACATCTGAGCTCTTTGACTCTGACTGTAACAAAGTCGACGAATGTTTTGTGGACTTCAACAGCGGCGCAAAGCCGTGGATGATGCCGATGCCAGAGATGGCGACGAACAGATATAGGATCCTCACTCCTTTATTCACCATGGCCGACGGCTCCTACGATAAGGATACGATCCACGCAAGGCGAATCCCCATTGTCGTCTTTTCATGTTCCGCAAAACGTCGGCCGCAATGATGATGCCAGTAAAGTTGATAGTTAAGCAGGGTATTACGAATCCGTTTGGAGATCATCGTACGGTCAAGCAGGCTTTTCCCTCGGCCATCCCTTCGAAGCAAAGTGATCCATTTCTCATGTGTGATTTCTTCGAAATGAACGAGAATAAGGCACAAGACGAAGACGACTTTCCGATCGGTTGGCATCCCCATCGAGGCATGGACATTGCAACCTACCTACGCAAGGGCATAGGCCGGCATGGCGACTCTCTTGGTACTCGAGAGACGTTTGATGCACCGGGAATGCAATGGATGAGCGTGGGATCAGGAGTGGAACACGCGGAGGGTGGAGCTTTTGATGGGCTATTGGAAGGCTTTCAGATATGGATTAATGTGCCTAAAGAAAAAAAGATGGCCGATCCTCGATATGGAACTGTGTCAAGTAAGGATTTGCCATTGGTCGAACTGGAGGGTGGTGCTGGTACAGCTCTTGTCTTGGCTGGGAATGCATTCGACTTACGGGGTCCATTCGAGACTGTACAGGAAGTCCAAATGATCGACTTTCGTATCGAGACGGGGGCATCACTTGATTTCAGAGTCAATGACGGATTGGACACTGCAATTCTCTATTTCTACGAAGGAAATATGATATCGGTCAATGACAAGTCAGATATTCATGTCGGATCAGTAATTTTACTCGATGCCGATTCTGACGAATATCGAAGCTTCAATGTGAAGACAAAAGACAACAAAGCCGGAGTGATGTTGTTTGCTGGAAAAAAATTGAAGGAACCGATTGCATGGCATGGACCGATTGTGATGAACACGGATGAGCAAATACAGGCGACATACCGTGAAATGCGGTCAGGTAAATTTCCCCCCAAACGAGTTGCTTGGGATTACAAAAAAAGTGCTGCATTTCCAAAGAATGAATTGTAAACAACCTGTACTAGTAAATCATTCATATTCTTTATAGCGTATGAATCCCCTCCCCCGTCCATGCATTAATTTGATGATTGTTTACACAATGTCCACTTGCGCTCCCAATCCTTCCAATAAAGTCTTTAATTCTTCAGCTTCCTCTTTCTTAATATCCTTCTTCAATGTTGCTGGTACCCCCTCGACCAATTCCTTCGCCTCCTTCAAACCCAAATTTGTCATTGACCGTACCTCCTTAATAACCTTGATTTTATTCTTGGCATCAAAGCCAAGTAATTTAAGATCAAATACAGTCTTCTCAACTATTGCCTCGGCGGGTGCATCATCCTCACTTTTACTCCCCCCTCGTCCACCTCCCCCTCCACCACGTGCCATACGTTCTCGTTCGGCATCGGATATGGTAATCCCCATCTTCTCATTAATAAGCTCGGCGAGTAAATGTACCTCTACCATGTCAAGCCAAATAATCTTTTGGAATAGTGCCTCAACCTTGGGCGATGCGAAGGGGGCAATGGGCTCACCTGTCTTAGAGGACACACCCGTTGTTGTGGCAGCAGATGCCGGTGCTTCGTCCAGCGTGTTGGATGTTTGGTGAAAATTCCGAATTTGCAATGCCATGATTGCACGTCGACTACTGTTGTAAATGGTGGATAATGGTGCTGTTGATATTTTTTGTGAACGTGACTGTTGTTGCAACAATGTTGTTGATTTTGTGGACGTCGACGTTCGGCATCTGAGAAGTGGTTGGTTCTGGCCAAGTCGTCGACAGACGCCGGTGGCAACTCTATGATGGGCAGTCATGATGCAAGCTATCGAAGATGATTATCTCGAAAGAAGTCACTAAGAAGATGATTCTACCTAGTGTTATCGTTGTGTGGAAGAGGAAGAACTCTCCCGTCGCTTCCCGCTCTGATGTAGTAGATAATATCACCCCCGCAACCGTCCATGGAGCTCACAATAGGCGTACTAGCCCTACAGGGAGCATTCGAGGAACATCAACGTTCACTCGAATCCATATCAAAATCTATACGCACCGTCCAAATACGTACACCTGATCAACTGGCAGGCATCGATGGAATAATACTGCCCGGTGGCGAGTCGACGGCTATGGGACTTATCGGTGGTGCCACCGCAGGATTGTGGGATGCGCTACGTCACTTTGTTCATGGTGATAAAGATCTGGATGGCAGCAGCAAGAGCAACGACGTTAACAATAACAAACCGACGTGGGGGACGTGCGCGGGTATGATACTCCTCGCTGAACGATGTGTGGGTACGTCTGCGGTAATAACTAATGGACAGAGTCTAATTGGGGGGATGGACGTATTGGTATGTCGTAATTACTTTGGTAGTCAGATATCAAGCTTTGAAATGAATACACCACCACCACCACGTCCTCCATGTGACGATGCATTGCTCGACATGATGAAAAAGATGGAGCTGGGAAACAATAACAACAACAATAACAAGATGGAACTTGATAACGAGTCCAGCAATAACGACGCTCCATTTCCTGGAGTATTCATACGCGCTCCGGCAATACTTTCTGCAAGACCTGACGTACAAATTCTTGGTAAAGTTGTAGCCGCTCCATGTAAAGCAGCCGCGGTGGTGTTGCGTGAGCTTGAACGCAAGATTGCGGCAGGTGAAGATGTTGTAACAATGGGCGTCGTTGATGCATTAGAACGCAATGCAAGTGGTGGAATATCTTATGGTAGTGGTAGTAAAGCCTTGGCAGACTTGCCTGGTGCAAGCAGTGACGAGTCGAATGCACGTGAGGTTATTTGCGCGGTCCGAAAGGGACAGATACTATGTACTGCATTCCATCCTGAAATTGTTGATGATTTAAGGTGGCACCAATACTTTGTGGGCATGGTAATAGAGGCGAAGGCACAACGATGTTGTTAATAAAACTAATATAATAGTTTAGACGGTGTTACATTTCTTTGTCTAGGTGAAATGATTAGAATTTGGTTCTGCGAGTGAAATCCTACCGAATTCATGATTACGCAACAGATGGTAAACACTATTTAGTGTCATCTGCGATGAAGCTTTGTGGCAGCACCAGGTGATACCCCTTTTGCAGCCCTTTTGAGAGAACTAATATCCATATCATTATCCCTCACGTCAATATCATCCTTCGCGTCAATGGAATTAACTGATGCTGTGCTTGATAATTCCATGCTGGATAGACTGGAGAAGTGGCAGTAAGAGCTTACGGAGATGTGAGATGTGCGGCGTGAGTGTGTGTGTGTGTGTGAGAGAGAGAGAGAGGATGAGGAGAGAGAATGACATTGTGCCGCTTGCTTGCGTCGTCATCAAGATTTGCTCGCTCTGACACTGCACCTGCTGATGAGTGGTACTCTTTGGTAGCAATCATCGGTGGAGATGTCGTGTCGGCCCGCTCTTTTTCTCCTTGTGCACGAAACGAAGCTCCTACCTTCTCGCTGAGCTGTCTGGAATGTCTTTACCTAGCTTGATGCATGCCGCATGCCCACACATACTCGATTTAAGGTGAAGGTTAATACTGATCTGAAGGAATATTATGTGGCTGAAATCGACGGCATTGGGGACATCCGATCAATGCTACGGCTACCCTCCACAGTCCTCTGTCTCCTCATTCCTCGGTGCGACGCTTGATTATTCGACCGCTGAAACGATATGCTGTAACAATCACAGATACGCAGAAGAGTCCGGCTACCTCGCCGAGTCTCAGGTGGATTTGTTTGGTCGTCTCGACCCAAATGCCGAGACTGTGTTTTATGACAGTGTCTGTGGCATACCCCTCTTCATTGCACCACGAGGTCGGTCTTTCGAATCCTTTGAAGCAGATAGTCTAAAGCATGGTTGGCCATCCTTCAATCCAGAGGAGGTGATCAGTGAGAACATTGTCCTACATGACGATGGAAGGATGGAATCGGCGTGCCTAACACATCTTGGTCACAATTTGCCAGAAGGAGGAGTGGATAGGTATTGTATCGATTTGGTTTGTGTCGCTGGTTCTCCTCTGTCCGCGAACGATGAACGCAATGCAATTATACCGTTGCTGAACGAGTCGGTGATTCTTGCAGATGAGCTAAATGTGACAGAGTATAAATCAACTGCTCCAAGTAGTAGTGGAAAACGCAGCGGTGGAGTTGGCTACTCACAGACTCTTACCATTATTGGGTCTGGAGTTGCCTTCGCGGTCGTTCTTGTGTTTGGATTTTGCTACGCATACATCGCCAAGGCGAAAAGCCAAAAGAAGGTACAGGTTGGATTGTAATGTGATAAGTGATAGGGAGTGTGGTGGTGGGGGAATGTGGATATAGGGTGAGAACATAAATGGAGGACGAGAGTCATGTACAGTTTTTCTTGGAATAAAGCCATTATTTGTAAAGTAAATTTGTTTGGACTAGATAATAAAACCGCATCCCCAAATGCAAACTCAAATACTCTATTATCTCATTCAGATAAATAGATATATTATTATTTCGATCTAACTTGTGCAGCAAGCAAGAGGTTGAATACGCATTAAAATTTGGGTTGGGTTGCAACTGAATGCTGCGCCTTCTGATATATCATCATATTCGTATTCATTGAGTGCTATCCATATAAAAAAGCATATCACCTATCTATCTCTATCATCGAATAACACAATTATATGGGAGGTGGCGGTGGAGGTGGTGGTGGAGGTGGCATCGGCGGTAAGGGTGGCGGCGGTGGTGGAGGAGGTGGCATCATGTGTTGCATCATATTTATGTTTACTCCCGGTGGTAGGGGAGGCGGTGGTGGTGGTGGTGGAGGAGGTGGCATCGGTGGCCCATTGTTGTTCATCACCATCATCATATTCGGTCCATTGCCCGTAGTTGAAGATGCAGTTGTTGCAAACATGGTATTGGGCGTCCGTTGTACTCCTCCTGCCCCTAATAGGCCGGACAACTTAGTTGATAAGAATTCACGATGTGGATTTGCAGCGGCCAACATTCTTTCAGCTCGACTGCCATGTCGTTCCGGTGCCCCCCCTGGTCCACGTCCTCCCTCGGCAACTATGTTATCACTCCCTCCTCCTCCTGCCCCTTCTCCCGTGTTAGCTTTCTTAAATGCATACTGAACGGTAATTTGTCTATTGCATAGGTATTGATTGTGCATACATTCAATGGCCAAGTCACTTGCCTCGAATGCATCAAAGGACACGAAACCAAAGCCACGACTTTGATTCGTCATATCATCTCTCATAATTTTTGGTGGTTTAATAATAGTGCCAAAGGCTGAGAATGTATCATACAGTAACTTTTCATCCACATCGCCCGGGTCTAAATTACCAATGAACAAATTTGCACCCACATCCAGAGTACCACTGCCACTTTTCTTATCAAGTGAGCTCTTCGATACACGCATTGGTCGACTGTACAGTTTGACCATGGACATAATTTGTATGGCATACTCGGCATCACTAACATCTAAGAACTCCACGAAGCCATAGCCAGAGTGTAATCCGGTAAGTTTGTCCTTGGGCATGTGGACCGAGTTGACTCGACCAATTTGGGCAAATAATTCAATGAGCAGGTCCTCAGATACAGCAGGGTCAAGATTGCCAACGTAGCATGTTGCTTCCTGATTCCGATGCTCAACGTTTGCAAGTGACGCCATGATCTTTGAAGACGATGGGTGGGGTCTGAGATGCCCGGGATAGGGACCAATGGATTTTCTTTTTAGAGCAGTCGGAGTCACATTTTCATTCATTTTTTTGCAACGACACAAACGCGGGCGAGGAGATGGTATCTTAGCAAGCTATTCAAACAGGTGAACGTTCGCTCACTTTATTAATATTTTATGCATGCGTGTAACAAGGGTGGTATCGTACACTTCATATCTCGACAAACCATGGATGATGAACCGTGTTCAAATGATACTCCCGACGTTGACTACTTGGTCAATGGGTTGGATACGTCCGTGCCATGTCATCATACATCGTTTGAGGCAATCTTTGATGATGCAGTGACAGACGATCCAGTTGAGACGACAACGATCGAGACTGCATCGATTAGTAACGGTGTTGATGATTTGACAAACACCTTGGAGAAATATGAGACATACTATCCATCGTTCTACTCTTGCACTTCTTCATCACAGGAAGAACTCGTCAAATTATCATCCACAGACAACTCCAAGGTTGCAATAACGATAAGATTTGGCTATGAAGTATACACACCCACTCCCAAACCGACAGTAGCCCTTTCAAGGAAGGAGGTGATGAATTCGAATGATGAGGAACCAGTTGACCTTGATGCAATCTTGGAGGAGTTCGAATTACGTTTAGCACGTGGTGTGGCATCAACTTTGGGCCTTGTGGATTGTTACGATGATGCTGTCATCCCTACATCATTCGAGGGAGATACCAAATTCGTGGTATTTGATGTGGCAAGATCGGCTATTGATGGCACGGCATTGACTTTCCCTGAAGCCACATTTCCTCTTCATCGGTACACAAAAAGGAGAAGAATGCTTCGTTCACAGCTAAAGCTTAGGCGAGTGAATGAAGTGTCGTCGATCGTGGGTCTTAGCTCAGATCCTTTGGATGTGGTAGAAACAGAAAAATGTGAGTGATTCGTCATTTGTCACTGGAAGTTGTGTAATGTCTTCAGCATCCCCCTTACTTTCCTCTGTCGTATACTATTTGTTATCAAGCATCATGCAGGACATCGGTCTCGTTGGACGAGCCCGCCGACTGTAAGCCGATTGTTGGGTCGATGACTGCGTATATAATTGGTCCTGTCAACACTTTCAAGCCTAGCGAATTTTACAACGCAATTCGAGACTATATTATAAACGAGCAAGAATCGTACGCAGATGTTGAAGACCTGCTGCATGTCGAGTTCACTGGTGCGAGAGACGCTGAAATCGTCAAGCCTACTACGACTGGCAGGGTAGTTGGAATTGATGGAGAAGCAGAACCCACTGGAAGAAAAATGAGTCTCATCGGGATCTCGTTGGCCGCAATCGCGACGTTGGTCGTCCTGTTCTTTGTCGCGCTCATTGCCGCTCATCGTCGTCGTAATCGCCGAACAGCCCTAGACGAAAGTGCCAACTTGGACGACAACTTTCCAGTAGTAATGCAATCAGCACTTACCAACAAGATCGTACTCGCACCAACTTGCGCACGTAGTGACGATGAGGAATCTATCAACGAGGAGGAAGGTGAATCCCTACACGACTCAAATTCACATGTTGGGACAGTATGCGAGGTAGAAGATGCATTGATCGAGCAGCCATACCCGTCGGTCGCTCAACTTGTCGTTTTGGATGATAATACGCCAACGCCGTCAGAGGATCAGATCGATCAACTGATACAACATGGTGATTGGGAGGGTGTACTTGCTGTCGCTCATCGGTCAGCTACGAATGCTTCAAACAATGCTGCCAATGGACAGGATACAGGACCGAATAAGGACAACTTATTATCGCCTTATACTCCGATGTCCGCGAGGGAGGAAGACGACGACGACGGCATCACAATAGTCGGTGTCCGAGGCGGAGAAGGCAGTGATGAAGAGAGCGCTGTTTTGGTTTAAGGGAGTTGATTGCTTTCTCTTCTGGGTTCAGTACTGACAATTGCTTAGCGCCAGTCAAGTTGGTGAATGAAATTGAATTACGTTATATGCCTGATGGTTGATGCCTATCATAGATAAAGTGATTAGGTAAATTAATCAATTTTAGAAGAACAGAACGACAACACAAGCTAAAATGATTACTCTTCTCAACGAACTTTGTCATCAAAATTGACCCCATCGTATCGTTATGTCCTCCGCCTCCTCATAATTATCTTCTCCATATCAGCCATTGCCATAATAATCTTCATCCTCGTCATTATCATCGTCATTATTGTCAATGCTATCTTCGTAATCATCCTCATCATCATCACTGCTTTCCTCGCCAATGTAGGAGCGAACAAAATTGGGAGGCACCAAATACGGCCACACATTTTCAACCACATGATCAGCTCCACAACTTATACGACACAGTTTCCTGAACTCTGGTTGATCAATCTTCATTTTCTTATTGCCTCCCCCCATTGTTTCACCTTGGTCATTGTCATTATCTATCTCTATCTTCCACAATGCAAGTTCCAGCAATGATGTTGATTCCTTCAATTTCCGATACTCGGACTCATAATACTGAAGTTTTGTGATAGTTTCGGCACGCCATTCTTGCCTATTGAAGTTATTGTTGCCACCCATCCAATAATCATCCATGGCATCTCGAAAATGCTTTACGCCTATTGCATTTACACGCATTGCAATGCTGCATCTGGTGAGAAAGCAAAATGTCTTTGGATTTGCATGAAGTTCGTTCAACTCTGTTTCTTCAGCCAGCACCCCAAGAACCTGATCCCAATCAATATTGTATCCCGGAGACAAAGTTGGTTGAGTATTCAGTAGATTTCTAATCACACCCTCCGGTGCATTAGCTTTTCCTATTGTTAGTAGCATGTCGTTCCAATCAAATTCGTGATCCGGGTAGAGAGATTGATAACTATTGACAAGGAAGTATACAATCTCACTTGGTGCGTCCCCCCATATGGCATACAGCAGTGGTGTAGCCCCCCAGGCATCTTCAACTTTCAAATTTCCAGGGTACATTCCAACCATGAGTTGATACAGCTCAAGACTGTGGACTGTCGAGCATGCCAAAATATGAAGTGGAGTCATGCCCAAACAATCTTGCTCGAAGCCAGTTGGATCTAGCTCTCCATTCTCGTCAATGATAATCGTATTTTGGATTTCCTCAGCAGTCATAGGGGGGTTGTAGTAAGATTTGTAGTACATCTTTCCATGAATTGGAAGACCAGCAAATCGGATCTTGAGTGCATTAACAATTGCCTCTTTCGTGCCAAAAATATGTCTAAGGTCCAAGCAGGCGTAGAAAGCATGCTCTGAAACCACGGTGTTGGATGCGAGGGAAATATTCCGCAATGAACGACAACAGCCGAACGCTTGATAGTCTACTTCAAAGATACGTTCTGGTAACTCCAATGAAAATAAGCCTGTACAAAACCGGAGCATGCGGACAGAGATTGTGGTAACGAGTGGAGGGCATCTGAATTTGGTAAAATTACAGCGGTCGAATGCGCTACGTCCAATTCTTTCGACCCCATCAGATAGTTGTACTTTCCTCAAGGCTGCACAATCGAAGAATGCATGATCACCAATTTTACGTAGACCGTCGTGAAGCACAATTTCCTTCAAGGCTGTGCAATTATTAAATGCATCCGCTGGTATCGCCAGCACAGACGGATCCACCCTGACACGAACAACGCCCTTTGGAGCAACAGCTCCTTCGCCCACCCCGGTGTAGACAAATACTTCGGCGACGGCATTATCATCAGCCATCATGGTCCTTTAGTTAGTCCGACTATCTCCATACATACAAAAGACCGAGCGAGCCCCGCCAGATGCGACATAACGACGCGACGGCATCGACCCAGAATTGCAGCAACGCCGGCGCATCGCATGTCCACTCATAGCGTTTGCCGTCGTCGCCCCCGTCTTCGTCGACGTCGGGAGGAGGCGATTACTATTGCTGACGACGACGACGACGACTGCAATGACGATGATGATTCACGCATCTCCCACTACTGGCAATTCTTTACGGTCATTTGCGTCATCGTCGTACTAGCATCGTCGTCTAATTTCGCGTGCAGTGGCAATAGTAGTGGCATTATTGGTACTACTGCTTCCTCGGTCATTATTCGCAATTCCAATCATCGCATTGGCGCACGACGGCAAATGCGACAACTTCGTCTACGCGATGAGAGTGCACCCATGAATGTCGTCTCCTGGGAGGACGAGGCGGATTATTACCTCCCTCCTCCCGGTCCGATCGAGGATGATGACGATGATGTTACCGACGTCTTCGCAACGACCAATGATGATGATGATGATGACGACAAGGAGGATGGTATGGATGATGTTGCGGGAATCGTCGACACGGAAGACATTGGCTCGAAAGAAACAACACCCGCGCCGCAACCATTCGATGCCGTCGCATTCGAAATTGACGAAGATCTTGCCGAAACGTCGCATACAATGAAAGATCAATCGCTCGCGAACCAAGAGAATGATAATGATATTGTCGAAGCGGAGGTTGAACTTGAGGCAGAGTATCGTGAATCCAGAATGAAGAACGTGAACAATACACAATTAGCAACAACGTCGACCAATGTATTTGACGTCCATTTTGGTAAAGTACTATACGCAGATACAATACTTGATGATCTATTACGTGGCTTCGTCTTCGCGGCAATATTCTGCTTTATCATTATCGCTCTATACAAATGTTGTACACGAGTATTTATCCGAATTGGTTATTTACCAGATGAACGTGTACTACTAGCACGATTACATAGACTACGGTTACGTAAGAAGCGAATGTATTTGGCAGCTGGTGCAGATGCCAATAATGGCAATTATGGTGATGAGGGGTATGATGAGGGATTACCGCCATTAGACACAAGAAAGTGGGGGGAATGGATGGCACGTAGAGCAGGTGTACATACAGCAGCTGATGATGTATGGAATGATGGAGTGGATACACCGTGGGAGGAAGACGATGATGAGGATGATGATGATGATGAAGAGAGACCATTGAATAATGGCAGGGTTGTTATTGAACTTGAAATGGCCGAGCTAGAGTATGGTGAGGGGGAGGAATTAGAAGACAAGTCACATGATTCACGACTGTTTGATGATGAGGATGAAGGAGAAGGTGCAAGGAGGGAGGCGGAACGATTCTTTGGGGATGACCAGAAAAAGAAAACAACAAATGTTGCTAGTAAGAATGGGGGGAAAGCTAGCAATAATAAGGGGACCAAAAGCAGCATATCAGATCATAACAAAGTACGTGCTTACGCAGAAACGATTTTACAAAAGGCGAATAAGAAAGAAGTGAAGCGAGGTGTAACTGCTAATGGGGGTGGCAAGAAGAATCGTAGGTCGAGAAACAAGTCTCTAACAACGCCACCACAGAAAACTATATCGGACGACGCCTTCTTCAACGAGATGCGTCGGCCTACCACTGATACTAGTGAGAGTAATGCACTACCTCAATTACAATCATCCTCTGCTCCGTTAGACGACTCCTTCATTCATCGGAAGCTTTCTCAAGACATGGACGAAAATGTTGGAAATGGTGATAATCAAGAAGATGATGATGATGATGATTCCAATTGTGGCATTCATGAAGATGACAGGGGTTATGACCTCGAGAATGACTTACTGGGTTTGAGATCAGATTCGCCTGAGCCTTTGGATCTAGAGCAAATAGAGAGGAAGTTAATTTCTGATATGAAAAATGCGAAAAAAGAAGGTTACCTATCTGCACGATAAAAGCAATACAGAGTGCAAGACAAGTGATAACATTAATATTGACATTATTCAATACTAATCAATTACTCCGTCGCATGCACCTTACATATTTAAGCGAAAAAATCCTCTGGGGTGCATAATTCCTCCTCGGACACTTGTCGCTGCAGTAAGCTCTTATCTCCGACTAGAGCGACGAGTGTTTGTTCTACTTCCCTCACATCATCAACGTACAATGTAGCATTTGTTGCTTTCCTTCCAACCGCGACATTGAAAGCGTAAAAATTGTTATTCGCTGACCTGGCCAGAAAGTTGCATACACTCTGTAGATAAACAGTGCTATGAGAATTAAAAGCTATGAATCAACAGAAGAATTTTGTGCACCATATTTTCTAAAACTCACCGTGAACATTTTCTCATCCGATATATCATCCCCCATACACAAAACGAAGTCAACGTCCTTGCTTTTTTCCAATATTTTCTTTACAATGTGTCCTTTGTGAGCCTTACGTGGAACGACTGCAAGTAGAAAAGTGTGATAGAAAATCTCTTGTTAAATATGGAATCGAACAATAAGAAATGAGAGACAAATAGTACATCGCAATTACCTTCCACAATGCCCTTTAGCGCTACAAATCTCACATCGAACGATTGCAACGCCTCCCCTAACTCGGCAACCAGGTATGTTGCTTGAAGACTTCCCCATTCAGGATCACTTGAGTAGTAAGACCACCCAATGCTACAGTGACTGAGCTTTACGAAGGACCCGTTCGTACGTGCTGTGAACTTTGAGATAATGGGCATGGCAGCTTTCTTGACCTCATCCCAAACCAAGCCATAATCAAGATACTGCCATACTCGTGCCCGACCTCCCTTGGGTGGATCAGCAAAGCAAGTGCCATTAGACGCGGCAAGGCCAAGACCTGGCACGTTGCCGATGGCGCTTTCCAAGTTTTGCTGCGAGTCGCCAGACACGATGTACACTGTATTGTTCGGGTCAGAGCAAAGTTTCTGTAATGCCAGTGACGTGATTTGTGACGGCTTGAAGCCCGATGTGCCCAATATTTCGCGCTTCAGATACTTAAGTGAGGCTTCCTTTGCCACCAATGTGCCATTGTAGTCGACAATGATGACCCTGCTCTTCGTGTTTGCATAGGCCCGCTCCAACGCTGGCAGATCAAGTCGTTCGAGCCCTAATTCAGATTCACGTGCCAGGATCGCATCTGGCGACTTATCGGCGGAAGAAACAGCCTCCATATTCGCACTCTGTTGTAGCGTGGCATCGTCAAGATCGCGTAGAACGTTGCGTGTCCATAGTCCCGATGGACGTGTCGAGACAAAGTCAATGTCGCGATCTCGACGGCCTTCGCGCTCAGCACGAGGCATAGATAAAGCCTTGTCAATTGTTGTTACAAAGTTTTGAACATCGTACGGATTCACGCGTAGCGCTCCGTTAAGGATTGAGCTTACGGCTGAGAATTCTGATGCTATGACAATGCCTGGATTAACCTTGTGAGTGTATACAAACTCCATTGGGAAGAGATTAAGACCCTCACGAATGGGAGTATGTAACATAACCTTCGATGATGTCCAGATGGCAAGACGTTGATCGATGGGGAGGACACTGCCAAAATTTTCCTCATAGTCGATGACCTCTGGTCCGAATCGATTACAAATTCTCTGGACTAACCAGTTTATCTCACGCAGTGTATCGGCCTCTCCTACACGACTTTCGCCTGGGATGAGACAACGTTGTAGCAGAACCACCTTGGATTGCCAAACTGGATAATCTGAGAGTAGACGCTCATATGCCATGAGTGTGTAAGTAATCCCTGATAAACGTTGTACCACTGCAATATTGGAAATAATAATCCGTCCTGAATGCTTTTTACGCAGTGCACCAGAGTCTTCGGCAAATTTTGGATCCTCCAACAACACATCTACGACATCAGTCTCGATGCTTACGTTGCTTACTGTTACAACGACCTTCGTTTCACGATATTGTATCCCAATAAGTCCCCCGACGAGGCTTTCGTAGGTCAGTCCGAGTATCCTTTTCGCAGCATTCAGGAAATGTCGTTCATGATCGAAGGAGTGAAATCCAATTAAATCGGCATGAAGCATCCCCTCAAGGAGAGCCTCACCATGCTCGAGCTCACGAAAGACCTGTGAAGTTGGGAAAGGTACGTGAATAAAGAATATCATGCGTACTGGTTTGTCACTGCCACGGATGGTGGTGGGAGCACTAACCCTCTCCTTGAGGACACTGTGACCGGCAATATTCTTCTCATTACGCATCTCTCGTAGTATTCGTGGTAGCAATGACAGATGGTAGTCATGGACCCAGACTATGTCTCCCCCATTCACGAGGTTACAAACGACACGAGCAAAAGTCTCATTAACACGAATGTATGCATTCCACCAATTGTCAAGCCGGCGTTGATCCCAGTCACTTGATGACCCTCCCGACGGCTGGTTCTGTTCCCCAAGAGACGAAGGAGGTGACACTTTGTTTTCTGTCTCTTGTGCTGCCCATGCCTCGGCAAATAGATTTTGTAAATTTGATCCACTAATACTTTTCTTCCTTTCCTTGGCCTCAGCAGCAGCCACCTGACAGGCACGAACTGGGTCAAGACGGTGTGTATCACGATGTCGTTGACCCCAACCATTCATGGCCAAATCAAGTAAGTCAACATTGTGAAAGCTTGGCCGAAGGACTTGCTTACAGAACCCTAGGTACATGTCATTAAGTAAACGTTCTTCCTCTTTCGTATGGTCCTCATCAAAGAAGAATACTGGGATACAATCCATCCCCTTTAATAATGTTCGTATTGCCTCTCGTTCGTTCGCGTCTGCAAGCATGGTTATTGGGACATTTGATACAGTCCCAATCCATGTAGTTTTGCGTGTCGATGATATACCATCCTGTTTGGTTTGTGCAATTAAGGACTCTGCCCAACATGCCTCCCATGTTGACGTTGCGGCATCTCGGCTTAGGATAACTGGTAGATGGTAGCACACGATGTATATAGAATTATTCTCATTTTCCAACTTCTCATCCTCTGTTATCATATCTACATCTTCGTTTAATGGTGGTGTATTGGCCGTGTCCATCTCTCTTTGTTTTAGTATCATGGTATCCCGAAAATGTTGATAGGATGCGTCATCCTCGACATTCCAATGATCGATAATTACTTCCTCTCCATCATCTTCAACATCCATGTTAGTATCTTCGTTGTTTCCTAGGTCCATGATGCTGTTGTCGCTGGTGCCTTTCACGAGGACGCGAGTGCGGTAGTGTGGGTAGGTTGAAAGTTGACTTGTCCTATCTCCCCAAGAAGGTGGGACCTCGAAGAGAACTGGTGGGAATTCTCCTTCTTCTCCTCCTCCTTGGCCAACCACCTCTGCATCTTCCAATATTTCACCCTCCGCTGCATCACTTTCGCCTTCAAATAAAGCATTCCAATCAATAGATGCACCAGGTGTTACTGCCACATACCGATAGCGATATAATAGTGGTTCATTCGTAGCAGTCCCTCCACCATCATCAATCGTCACAACAGGACGGACCGTGCGCCAAATGGGATATGTCTCCGGAGTGGTATATAACTCGATTGAGTCATGTAATTGTCTACGATATTCACGAGGGATAACATCCAGCCATTGGGGTAATGCTTCGGGCGTGGCAATCTTTGGTTCAGTATCAACGGGGTCATTGTTGTAGGTGGCTTGATACCCAAAGGCTGCAACCCGCAGTGTCGTGCCGATGGGGAGAGCGGCATGGATGGCAAAGTGAAGACGGTGGGTACGGCCCTGCTCTCGTAAAGGAGGAGGATCGGTATCTTGTTGATTAAGGGCCATGATTATTTATTTTTTGTTGCAACCCCGCGTGTGCTTTCACCTACAATGACAAGACTTAGGCTCTCAAAAAAAACCACTTGATTCGTCACTAAGCCTTTGTAATGATGATGACATCTATTATCATCCACTCCTTCACCACGAAGAGCAGCAAGGTCAAGGGTGTCATCAACAACTGGTGTCAAAGAAGAAGGAAGACGGAAATTAGTGTTACCTACTTTGTAATACATAAATATAATATTGTAGGATACCGACTGCTTATCAATCTCCTGTACACTCTCCCCTCGGTCATATGAAATACTTTTAAACTGCATGTTATATTCAATAAAGCTCTCGTAACATAGGAATGATTAATTGGACAATTAGTCAATATGCTACCATATCACCATCTAGTCTCAAGACTTTCCAATGATTGGATTCCAATCAAACCCAAGTATATTCATTAGCCGTATACGGTTTTGTGATAACCAGCTTGCCTTACCCTGTCGAAGTCGTTGATACTGTGCTCGCTGGTTCATGACCCACCATGATAGTTTGCGATTTTGAGCGTAGCCGTGAGGGACACGACAGTGTCCATGTTCCTGAGATAACAGTTTTTGTTGCGCGAGAGAATAAATTAGTTGCGCAGAGGCATGAGCAAGAAAACAAAAGACAGAGATTAGGCGTGAGGACAAACTATGTGACCAGGTCTAAACTTGAAGTTCAGCACATGTATTTCAATTTAAACTTACCGCATGAAATTTCTGAAGCTCTTCGTAACGAATGAGCCAACGTTTCTCTTTGGCGTCGTGGCTTGGAGTATTAGCAGAATGACGTTGCTGGGAAGCTGCTGTGCTGGATTGAGCTGCCGTCACTGACGGCGCATCAAACATGTTGCTAGCGATGAGAGAGCGTGTGTCTTGAGCAGGATTGAAAGCTGGTGCCGCTGCTGCAGCAGAAGCCATTGCCATCGGCTGGGGGCCTCCTTGTTGCATGTGATTTCGTAAATTCATCATCGCCATTGCTGGATGTTCTTGATTTGTCGTTGACATTGCTGTATGTCCTTGCATCATTGAATTATTATACGAGTTAAAGTCCGGATTGGTGATTGATGACGTAGCAGCATTCGTAGTACCTTGTTGTTGCTGCTGCTGCATCAAAAGCAATGCAGTGATTTGTTCTCTAACCCGAATATGATCTTGGATTTGGTTTACTTGTGCTTGATACTGGTGGTCATGAGAGGCCATAAGGAAATATGATGGATTTTGTAGTACTGATAGCTGCTGTTGGAACAAGAGAGCTCTTGCCATGGCCTGTGTGGCTGATTCACCTGCCATCATTGGTACCTGAGGAGCGAATTGATTAACTGATAGGTTTCGAGTCGTCAATGCTTGTTGAATCTGCTCCAACAATGATTGTGGCATAGGCATCGATACTTGACCCAAGAGTTGGTCAGAACCGAGCGGGAGTAATGGCCGATTATGAGAGTTGTTCATTGCCAGGTGCTGCGAATGCCCAATCAAAGATTGGTTAAGAAATGATGGTTCATTCAGTTCAAGTTGACGAATATCCGACACTGTCGAGAGCTGAGCTGTGCCATTTGTATGATGTTGTTGATATGGTGGCAGTGGTGCATCAGTCTGTTGCGCATGTCGATCTTGCTGCCATGTCTGAGAAAGCAGAGATGACCTCCTGTAGGACTGAGGGAAATAATCTTCTGCCTGTTGCTGTGTGGCGGTTCCTAACAATGTCGTGGCTGCACTAGCTTTCAAGTCATGATCATGATGTCCTGTATCTTCTTCTTCACTGGGACGGTTCTCAGTTGATGTAACTTCATTGTTCTTGGCGTCTGATGCATTGTCATCGACATCATGGTCCGTGGATGACGGCGAATCTTCGTCATCTACTTCAGCCGCAGGATTCTTGTCCGACGCATGATTCCTCTCGTCATCCTTACTCATTGTTGATATTGTTGTATTATTCGGTGATCCAAAACATACCTACTTGTTGCGTGAGCGCATCACATGCACAGAAAAAGCAACAAGTGCGTCGTGCAACAGATCCCGGTAAACTAAAATATTCATAAGTAGTAAACGGGCATCTGCAGAGAATGGCTTCCTTTGTCTTTTCAAGGTCTTTTGTATCTAGGTGTTTTTTGTGGTCAGAAGTTCGTGGCGGTTTACAGTTCGAGCGAGAACGAGCACAATGTCTCTGTCTGGTTACCGGTTGTGTCAACAATCACAGAGCCCTATCTGTTACTATTAGACTCTGGTATTAGGCGAACTAACGATGTGCCGCGCTGTGTCATCACAGCAAAATCAGTTCTCACCTCGTTGTCCGTGCCTCTGGCGATAGTCCAAAGGCCTCTCACTCGAATACACTTGGTTTTCGTCATGAAACGTACCTATGTCGTTCGAAAGCTTTGACAGGTACTGGCCATATATCTAGGGGACAGTAGTCACCTCGAATAACTTTATCAATAATTTCAAGCTTGTACCTTTGCTGATATGTTTAGAGAGTTTGAAACCTACGAAATACATGCGGTGATGTTGGAACCCTCAAGGACGGATACATACGGAATGTACCCTTGCCTAGAGTATCCCCATAGACAGAGTGTATGGTCCCATAGATGACGCATTAGCCCTAGCCACGACTAGGGTTATCCTTACCTGTT
>Ga0247843_1002636_pt1 | contig 31888 bp, 19 predicted proteins | sample LaCruzMarch2017__FD_192420 | JGI IMG/M metagenome (GOLD analysis project Ga0247843, IMG submission 192420) | Freshwater microbial communities from meromictic Lake La Cruz, Castile-La Mancha, Spain - LaCruzMarch2017_8m | ecosystem: Environmental > Aquatic > Freshwater > Lake | place: Spain... | reverse complement strand
GCTCCTACAACTCACAAATCAGACACGGCCGGTCCTCATCATCCGGCTCGTCGTCCGGCTCTGCGAACACGCTCGCCAATGGCAGGTTCCGCCGCTTCGCGGCCCGCTCCGGCCTGCCCTCCGCCCCGCCCTCGGCCCGCGCCGCCTCCTTCGCGATCAGCTCGTCGAGGCTCTCCCCCTGCCGCCACGTGAAGCGCTCGCCCGTCTCCGGGTCGGTCTTCTCGTAGCCCTTGGCCTCTTCGAACAGCTCCGGGTGCTCCCGCTTGAGCCCGACCCACTCCTCCTTCCGCTGGAAGAAGCAGAACGAGCACCCCGAGCGCGACCGCCACTTGTAGTACTCCGGAATCCCCACCCCGCTCTCTTCCAATATCCGGAAGACATCCGCCTTGGCGATCCCCCCTTCCCGGAAGGGGAACACCGAGGTGATGTTGGGCTTCGTCGAGATGTACCCCTCGCGCTGCTCGTCCGCGCGAATCCCCACGTAGTTGATGACCGGGTCGTCTCCCACGTACTGCTCGAAGGGCTTCAGCTTCAGCAGCCGCGTGCACCACCGCATCCGGCTCGACGGGAGATACCCATTGAAGACATCGAGGTAGTGATCGAAGTCCCGATCGCTCATCAGCCGCTGCACGGGCTTCCCGAGATACGCCTCCATGCGAGTCAGGAACTCGTAGGTCTCCGGCAGCTCCTTCCCCGTGTCGCAGAACACGTACTCCATCTCCGGCACGCGCTCGCGCATGTAGATGGCCAGCGCCGAGGAGTCCTTGCCCCCCGACAGCCCGAGCACATGCCGCACCTTCTTCTCCGGCTTCTCCAGCCCCGCCGCCCCGGCCCCCGCCGCTCCGGCCATCCCCGTCTTCCCCGTCTTCCCCGCCTTCTCCGTCTTCCCCCCCGCGCTCATCGCATCTCCCCTTCGGTCGCCCCGTGTTCGCTGCCACCCGCCGGCTCGCGCAGGGTGTTCAGCGTCCGGCTCAGCGCAGCGAGCCAGACCTCCTTCTCCCCACCGAAGCGCCCTTCGAGCATCCGCAGGATCTCCCGCTCGGCCCCCTCGATCTCCCGCAGCTGCTCGGGTCGCCACGGCTGCTCGCGCCGCGCCTCCGCGCCTCCGCCCACGAGATCCTCCGCCCGCAGGAAGAGCGCCCGCACCTCTTCCAGGCCCACCTCGAAGCGCGTGATCTCCCCGTCGGTCCACTCCGCGGGCGGGCGGTTGCCGACCACCATCGCGACGCCCTCCAGCCACTCGTGGTGCCGCGCCTGCGGCTCCAGCGCGCGCCCGAGGAAGGCCTTCAATCGCAGATCGACCGCCAGGCCCACCACCCGCCGCGCCCGGGCCGTGAGCTCATCCCGAAACGCCTGCCCCTCGCCCGCCACCCCGAGGCGATCGGCGATCCTCCGCTCGATGCTCACCAGCAGCGCCGGGTGCGCCCCCGCCAGCTCTCGCAGCACCGCCGCGAGCCGCGCCGCGTACTCGCTCCCCGCCACCGCCGCGTCGCCCTCGACGCCGCCCTCGACGCCGCGCTCGATGGGCGCCAGCCCCAGCGCCTCGGGCAGCTCGCGAAACAGCAGCCGCAGCGGATCGCGCGCCGCGAGCACCACATCCCTCGCCGCGATCGCCGTCGCCCCGACGCTGCGCGTCCCGCGGCTGTACCTGGGGAGCTGCGACACCCGTCGCACCACCGCGCGGGTCAGCTCGATGGGCTTGCCGGCCTCCTCGTCGAGACCGAGCGCCGCCCACAGCGCCCGCAGCACCGTGAGCCGCCCCGCGTCGAGCCGGTAGCGCGCCACGGCGAAGTGGTCGATGCGCCGCAGCAGACGCTCCACGACGGCGCCGGTGATCTCGGGCACGAAGCTCCCGTCCTCGAAGAGCGCGACCTCCCCGGGCGTCGAGAGCACCACCGCGAAGAAGAGCACCGGCATCGGTCCTTCGCGCAGCCCGATGGGCCGTTGGGCGAGCTCATCGAAGAGGCTTCGCAGCGGTCGCGCCTCGACCTCGGTGCCGTCGAGGAAGCCCTCGATGCGCCGCCACGCCGGCGCGAGGCGCAGCGCATCCTTCGCGGGCGGCGGGCCGAAGCCCCACCGGCCGTCGCGCTCGCGGTGCAGCCCCCCGGCCGCCAGGAGCGACGCGTACATGCTGTACTCCGGCGGCGTCCCCTCGATGCCGAGCCGGGCAACGTCACCCTGCGCGATCATCGCGTCGAGCAGCGACCGCCGCGCCGCCGCCGCCGCGGACGAGAGCGAGCGACGGTTGAGCAGCTCGTTGCGCACCAGCGGCGCCTCGGAGAACGACTGGTCGCATACCGCGGACAACGCCGACGAGAGCGCGCGCGCGCCGCTCCACGCCGTGGCCGCGCCGTCGTGCACCCAGGCCACCCGCGAGCCGTCGACCAGGCCGAAGCAGGACTGCACCGCGGCGTCGAGCCGGTCGGTGGCGAAGTGGATGCGCGCGGAGAGCTCGCGCCGCGCGACAGGGTCGCTCGCGAGCGCGCCGACGTTGCTGCGCACCGACTCCCACGCGCACCAGTCGTGGACGCCCGTGAGCAGCGCCCGCCCCTCGCGGGGTACGCCGAAGACCAGCTCGGTGCGCCGCGCCGCCCCGGTGGCCGCGCGGAGCAGGTCGTCGTGCGACTCCCCGCCGTCGGGCAGCAGGTACACGATGCGCCCGTCGGCCCCGTCGAGCGCGGCCTCGGCGCTGCTCGCCGCGCCCGCGGGCGTGCCGAGGGTGACGTCGAAGTAGCGCAGGGTGCCGGTCTCGATGAAGTGCCGGCGCGCCACCCACGGGCGGAGCACCATGCGCTCGCCGAGCAGCGACGCGATCTCCTCGACGCCGGGGCTCTTCCGGCGGGCGTCGTCGAAGTGGGCGTCGAGGTCGATGTCGCTGCCCTCCCAGAGCGCGAAGGCGTCGCTGTGCCTGCGGAACACCACCTGCGACGAGGCCGTCAGCCGCTCGAGCGCCTCGTCGATGGCGCCCTCCGAGCCGGCGCGCGGACGCAGCGCGAAGCACAGCAGCTCACGCGACGCGCGCACCGAGCGCGACCCGAGCAGCCCGAGCAGCCCGACGGACTTGATGATCATCGCCGAGAGCGCGGGCTCTCCCGCAGGGAGCCGGGCGATGGCCTCGTCGATGGCCGCCCAGCGCCGACCGGCCGCGTGGGTGTACTGCGCGGGCCCGAGGGTCGCGGCGATGAAGTCGTAGAGCAGGTCGAGGGTGTACGTGGGCGCGGCGTCGCGGCCCTCGACCGCCGCGTCGAGGAAGGCCCCGAAGGCCCCGTCGGCGGTGGACGTGAGGAAGCCGAAGAGCGAGCGCTCGTTCTGCGCGAGGGGCCCGCGGCAGAGCGACGGGAGCAGCAGGGCGACCGTGGGGTGCAGCGGCGCGAGGTGACGCAGGGTCGACTGCTGGTCGGCGGGCACGAGGCCCATCGAGACGGCCTCGATGGCGAGCGCGTCGTAGGCCCGGTAGCGCTGCGCGGGGAGGCCCTCGCGCCGCTGGATGGAGCGCGCCGCGAGCCGCAGGAGCTCCCCCGGCGCGTCGAGGAAGGCCACGTCGGCGAAGCGCCCCTGCACCTTGACCCACTCGGCGCGGGTCTCGGCCGCGAGGTCCTTGGCGTAGCGGTCGAAGGCCTGGTGCAGCAGGGTGATGAGCACCACCGGGCGCGACCCGCTGCGCGACGCCGCCTCGGCGAGCTCTTGCAGCAGGAAGACCTCGTCGGCGCGCTCGGGCCCGCGGGCGGCGTACTCCAGGCACTTGCCGAGCTCGTCGATGACCAGGAGCACCCCGCCGCCCCGCTGTTGGCAGACGTACTCCGCGAGGTCGCCGAAGAGCTTCACCACCCGGCGGTGCAGCTCGGTGACCTTCCCACGGCTGGCGCGCAGGGAGTGCAGCTCGCGCAGCAGGCTCTGCTGCCGCGCGTTGGCGCGAAACATCTCTTTGATCGAGCGCTCGGCCGCGTCGAGGAGCGACGGGAGCAGCGGGCCGTAGGTGCCGCTGACGAGCACCGGGCAGAGCCCGATGTGGGCGCCGCGGAGCTGCTGGAAGCGGCGCTCTAGCGGGCGATCGCTGGCGTGGAGCTCGCGCAGCGCGGCGGTGGTCGCGGCGGCGGAGCCCGCGCAGAGGAGCTGGGCGAGCATCACCACGAAGGCCGACTTGCCGACGCCGTAGGGGCCGGTGAGGGTCCACGCGCGCTCGGTGCGACCGTTGGCGAGGCCGTCGAGCACGCGCCCGAGCGTCGCCTTTCCGAGGGGCGTGAGGAGGTATCCCTCGCTGGCGTCGGGGCGCTGCGCGTCGGTCGCGAGGTGCACCGAGCGGAAGAAGCGCCGGCGCACCGCGAAGAGATCGGCGAGGCGCGTCACGAGGTCCTCGCGGGGGTGAGCTCGCGGCGCAGCCAGTCCATGGGGTCGACCCGCTTGCGGCGCAGGAGCTGGCGAACGCCCGCGGTGTCGTCGTGGAGCAGGGCCTTGTGGGACCACCGCGCGACGTCTTCGAAGCGCGCGATGAGGGAGTCGTCGTCGAGCTTGAACACCCGGCCCGGCGAGCCCGGGTGCCGCAGGATCTCGTCGAAGCTCAGCGAGTCGCGCTCCGGGGCGACGCGGCCCCAGAACTCCAGGAGCGCGAAGCCGAGCGTAGCGTTGTCGAGCGAAGGCTTCGGCCCGCGCACGAACTCATAGCGCCGCTCGGTGGGGTCTTCTCGCAGGAGGTGCAGCTCGACGAGGGGGCAGTCGAGGGTGTCTTCCACTGCCATGGAGCGGGTCGCCCGCGCGGGGACATAGGTGCGCAGGAACACCTCGACGTCACGGGCGAGGGTGGTCGCCGTGGTGCGCGGCGGGAGCCCGGTGCCCTGGAGGTCGCGCAGCAGCTCGTCGCGGGAGAAGGCCTGGCGGTTCCACGATCCGAAGGCCCAGCTCCAGGTGGTGGCCTTCTCGCGGTGCGTGCTGATCAACCAGTGCAGCAGCCAGAGGGTGCGCGGGTCTTCGAGGTAGGGGTCGGCGCCCTGCTCACCGAAGATCAGCTCGCCGATGGGGGACACGCGCAGCGCGCGGCCTCGGCCGTCGGGGTCGGGTTCGATGACGCGCGTGGTGAGGCCCCAGTGGCGGATGGCCTTGACCATGTTCTTGCCGACGCCCAGCGCGACCATGGCCTCGTCGAGGGCGAAGATGTCGGGGCTCTTCGTCAGCGCGTCGACGCACTTCTTCGGCCAGCCATAACGAAGCGGGAAGCTCTCGTGCCCCGAGAACGACACCGCCTCCGTCTCGGGTTCTCGCCCCACACTCGCCACGCCCGGAGCCCCTCCATCGACCAAATGGTTCGTCGTGACGAACCTGTACCGCTTCACTTGTTCGAAGGTCAACGAGGTTTGGACTGCACACCGATGGTTCGTCGTGACGTACTACGTCCTGGGGCGTGCTCCCTACCATCCGATCCGATGTCACGGCGGGTCGATCCAGATCCGCTCTCGGAGGCCGTCGGGCGCCGGGTGCGGGCCCTGCGCGCCGAGCGGGGGATGACCCTGGAGAAGCTCGCCTACGAGAGCGGCTCCATCAGCAAGGGCCACCTCTCCGACCTGGAGCGGGGCCTGCTCCGCCCCAACGTGCAGACCCTGAAGAGCGTCGCCGACCGCCTCGGCGTGCACCTCCTCGACCTGGTCACCTTCCCCGAGGAGGGCCCGCGACATGCCCTCGTCGACGCCACCCGCGGGCTCTCCGCCATCGCCATCGCGGAGCTGCTGCAAGACGCGCGTCGCCGGGCGACCCCACCTCCGCCCGCGCGCCGTGACCCGTCGGCGCCGCCGCCCTTCAAGGTCATCCAACCGCGGGCCCGCGACCGCTTCAAGACCTGCGTCCCCCTCGTCGGCCTTGACCTCGCGGCCGGCGGCTTCGAGCCCGGCGCCCTCGACCCGTCGGTCATCTGGGTCGCGCTCCCGAAGCCACGCCCGCTGCGCGCGGGCATGTTCGTCGCGCGCGTCGTCGGCCGCTCGATGGAGCCGCGGATCCCCGACGGCTCCTGGTGCCTGTTCGTCGCCACCCCGACGGGCGACCTGCGCGGTCGCGTGATGCTGGTGCAGCACCGCGGCATCCACGACGCCGACACCGGCACCAGCTACACCGTGAAGCGCTTCGAGCGCGCCGAGGGCCGCACGCGGCTCGTCCCCGAGAACCCCGGCTACCCGGACATCACCCTCGACCCGAAGGACGAAGCCGACCTCCGCGTGGTCGCCGAGCTCCTCGAGGTCCTGTCGGGCTGAGGCCGCAGGGTCGCCCCCTGGACTCCGCGCCCCGTGCGCCGCTACTCCACCGTCCCATGACCGACGAGCTCGCTCCTCCATCCACCGACGACTTCACCGTCGCCACGCAGGTCGCGCCCGCGGGCGACGGCCGCTACGCCGCCACCGTCCCCGACGGCTGGCAGCAGGGCCGCGGCGCCTTCGGCGGACTCGTCCTCGGGACGCTCGCCCGCGCGATGCTCCGCGCCGAGCCCGAGGCAGACCGCACCCTGCGCGCGCTCACCGGCGAGATCGTGGGCCCCGTGCTCCCCGGACCCGCGGACATCACCGTGAAGGCCCTGCGCCGGGGCAACGCCGTGTCCACCTGGGAGGCGTGGCTCGCGCAGGGCGACGAGGTGCTCGCGCGGGCGAGCGCCATCCTGGGCCGCGCCCGCACCACGGAGCGCGACGGCACCGAGCTCGCCGCGCCCGACCTGGGCCCCGCCTGGACCGGGGTCGCCCCGGCGCCCATCCACCCCCCGCTGGGGCCGCACTTCGCGCGGATGTATGAGTTCCGTCCGACGGGGCGGTACCCCTTCACGGCCGGCGACCGGAGCGAGGCCGCAGGATGGGTGCGCCTCGTGAAGCCCGTCGCCCTCGGCGCTCCAGAGGTCATCGGCCTCATGGACGCCTTCTGGCCCGCGACCTTCGCCCGCGAGAGCGCGCCGCGGCCGATGGCCACCGTGGCCTTCACCCTCGAGCTGCTCGCCGACCCGGCGACCCTCGACCCCAGGGCGCCGCTGTTCTACCGGGCCAGCGCCCCGGCGGTGCGCCAGGGCTTCGTCGTCGAGCTGCGCGAGCTCTGGACCCCGCAGGGCGAGCTCGTCGCCCTCAACCAGCAGACCTTCGTGATCATCAAGTAGGGCACCCCTCCGCGGCTTCGGGTATCACCTCGATCGCCCAATGACGCGCACCGCAACTGTCCTCGCCCTGTGTACGGTCCTCGGTCTCGCGGCGCGCCCCGCCGCGGCGCAGACGGGCCCCGAAGACGCCATCCGCCGCACGCTCGTGCAGCAGGCCGACGCCGCCCAGCGCGCCGGGCTCCACGACCAGGCCCTCGCCTTCGGCGTCGAGGCGGGGCGCATCCGCTGGACCCCGTCGCTCCGCATGCTCGTCGCGCAGGAGCACCTCACCCTCGGCCACACCCTCGACGCCCTCGAAGCCGCCACCCTGTGCCTCGTCGAGACCGAGGTCGACCGCGCCGTGCGCAACCGCCCGCGCATCGTCGCCGCGTGCCGCGCCGTCGTCACCCAGACCGAGGCGATGGTCGGCCGCGTGCGCCTCGTGCTGCCCGAGAGCCCGCCGCTCAACCTCCGCCTGAGCGTCAACGGCCAGGAGCTCGCGCAGCGCCTGTGGGCGGTCCCCTTCCCCGTGCTCGCGGGCCACGCCGAGGTGCAGGGCGAGGGCGACGACGTGATGCCCTTCCGCGCGGGCCTCGACGTCGTCGCGCGCACCGAGCAGCAGGTGCGCGTGAGCTTCCGCCCGGTGCCGCCTCCTCCGCCTCCTCCGCCGCCGGTGCTGCCCGCCCCGCCGCCGCCGCGCCCGCTGCCGCCGCCGGTCGTCGCGCCGCCGCCGGTCGTCGCGCCGCCGCGCCCGCTGCCGCCGCCGCCCGTCGCGCTGCGCCCCGGCCCGCCCGCGGTCACGGAGGTCACCTACCGCGCGCCCCTCCTGCTCGTCGACCTCGTGGGCGCCGGGCTCATCAGCGTGGGCGCGGGGCTGGGCTCCTCCGAGGCCTTGATCTCCGGCGCCAGCGTCGGGTTCGTCGGGGCGCCGGTCGTCCACGCGGTGCACCGTCGGCCGCTCGCAGCGCTGGGGTCCTTCGGGCTGCGCGCGGGCGTGGTGGGCCTCGGCGCCCTCGTGGGCTACGCCACCGGCGAGTCGGCCCGCGTCTCGGACGTCAACGTCCCGATCTACATCGGCATGGGGGTGGGGTACTTCATCGCCGCGATCATCGACGCCGCGGCGCTCGGCGCGTACGAACCGTAGCGCGCCGCGGCGGGGGTTCTGACGGGTCGAGCCGAGTACCGGCCCACGCCCGCGGTCCCCGCCTCGCCGATCGAGGGGCGGGTGCTCCCCTCGGAGGGCGAGGCCGGGGACTGCGGCCCCGGGCGTGCGCTCAGCTCAACCCGTCAGAACTCTTGCGACGCGGTACTACCGCGCAGGCATGCGCAGGGTGCGCGGCGCGACCCAGTAGATGTCGCCGCTCTGGTCGTCGGCGAAGAACATCCGGCCGTCGCGCGCGAACACCAGGTCGCTCACGCGCTGGTCGTTGCCGCCCGCCGCGCGCCGCCCGAAGCCGCGCACGAAGAACTCCGTCGGGCGCGTGGGGCGGTGCGTCGTGGCGTCGACCGGGGCCCACTGCACGCCCGCGTTGGTCCAGCTTCCCACCCAGCCGTGGAGGCCTACGAAGAAGCTGTTGCCGTAAGGCGCCGGCCACGAGGCAGGCGCCCAGTCGAAGCCGAAGGGCGTGTCGTGCAGGGGGTAGGTCTGCACCGACGCGGCGACGTCCATGCACGTGCCCGCGGCGGGGGTGCCGGGCACGGGCACCGCGCGGTCGACGCAGCACGGGAAGCCGTAGCGGTCGCCCTGGCGCATCTCGATGAGCTTCTCGCGCCCGCCGATGCTGTCCCACCCGTCGCCCGTGAGCTCGGCGGCGTAGCACGCGCCCCACTCCTTGCACCGGATGTACATCGGGTTGCGGAAGCCATCGACCACCGTCGTCCCGGCCTCGGGCATCCCCTGGCCGATCTGGAGCACCGAGCCCGCGCGGGCCTCGGGGGCCGGGCACTGCGAGATGTCGTACTGCCCCATCGAGACCAGCAGCCGGCCGTCGGTGCTCTCGGTGAGCGTGTGCGCCCAGCGCACGGCGCCGGTGAGCGTCGCGACGCGGGTGTGCCGGTCGCGCGCCACCGTGGCGGCCCGGTCGCCGTTGCAGTACGGCAGGCTCATCACCGTCGACTGCGTGGTGTACAGCAGCTCGTTGCGACGGAAGAGCAGCCCGTGCACGTCTTCGACGCCGCTGAGAAAGGCGCGCGGCGTGTCGCCGAGGCCGTCGTGGTTGTCGTCGGTGACCACCATGATGGCCCCCATGCCCGGCGGCGCCCCGCCCGGAGTGCCGGTGCTCGGCGACGCCACGAAGAGGTCGCCGTTGGGCGCGAAGGACAGCACGCGCGCCGTCGGCACGTTGCCGTACCGGCGGACGCAGAAGCCCTCGGGCACCGTCACGCCCGCCACGGCAGGAAGCGCGAGGTCGCACCAGGGGGTGCCCGTGAGCTCGCCCTGCGTGGGCGTCTCGGTGCAGCCCGGCACGTCGGCCGCGGGGCTGGTGTCGGTGGGCGCGCCGGCGTCGACGGGGGTGCCGACGTCGACGGGGGTGCCGGCGTCGACGGGGGTGCCGCGATCGACGGGGGTGCCGCGATCGACGGGGGTGCCGACGTCCGTCGCGCTGCCGTCGAAGGGCGGCGGGATCGACTGGGTTTCAGCACAGGCCGAGGCGACGACAGAGAGGGCGAGGGCGAGGGCACGTCGGTTCATGGGTGTCAGTTTGAGTAGCGGCGCGGGAGTAAGGTGGCAAGAGAGGACACGATGGGATTTGATCCAGGGACGACGCCCCGCTTGACCGGCCATGGATGAGTCGCCTTCCGAGAGACAGCGGGTGGGCGGGGCGCTGCTGGCCGTGATGGCGCTCGCAGCGGCCGTGCTGGCGTGGCCCCGCGGTCGGGGGGTGCCACCCCCGGCTGAGGCGACGCCGACGGTCCGGCCGGCAGCGCGGGGGCCGTCGAGCGCGGGGGCGATGGTGCCGCGGGAGGCGCGCTCGGTGCTGCGCCTCGACGTCGCGGCGATGCGCCGGGCGCCGGCCTTCGCGCGGTGGTTCGAGGTCGCGCGCGCGGGCGACGACGCCTGCGCCGACGCCCTCGGCGACCGGGTCACGGGCCTCGTGGTGGTGTGGGCCTCCACCGCCTTCGAGGACTTCGCCCTGCTCGCCGACGGCCCCATCGACGAGGCGACCTTCCGGCGCTGCGCGGGGCCGCGGCGGGGGGAGACCTTCGACGTTCAACAGCGCATCGAGGCGGGGATACCTGTCCTGGCGCTGTCCGCCCGGCCGTCGGGGGACGGCGGGGGCGGGCGTTCAACAAGGGCCGAGACCTGGCGCCTCCCCGCGGGTCTGGTGGCGCTCGGCCCCCCGGCGGCGCTGCGGGCGATGCTCGTCGAGGCGGCGGCGCACCCCGACGCCACGGCGGTGACGCCCGACCTCGCGGGGCTTTGGGCGGAGGTCCCGCCGGGCGCCCTGGTGGCGGGCGTGCGGCGCCTGAGCCCCGACCCGGCGCTCGGCCCCGCGCTCGCGCACGCCCTCGCGGTGAGCGCGTGGGTGGGCGCCGACGGGGGCGCGACGGTGCTGGAGGCCACGGTGCGCTGCGACGGCGCAGCGGGCGCGACCGCGGTGGCGGCGGCCCTCGCGAGGGCTTCGGCGGCGCTGCCGGACCTCACCGCGCGGGCCGACGACGACCGGGTGAGGGTGCGCGCGACGCTCGACCCGGCGGCGCTGGGGCGAATGTTCGGCCCGTCGTAGGTTGACCCTCCGCGGTCGCGAAGTGTTGCGGGGGGAGGGCGTTCCGCTATGGTGCGCGCCCACTGATGGCCGAACAGCAACTTTCATGGCACGCGATGTCCGTCGCCGACGTCGCGCGCGAGCGCGGCACCGACCTCGACCGTGGCCTCACCACCGAGGAGGTGAAGCGCCTGCGCGAGCAGTTCGGCCCCAACGCGCTCCCGCCCCCGCCGAAGCCCTCGGTCATCAAGCAGATCCTCGGGCAATTCCTCAACCCCCTGGTGGGCACGCTGCTGGTGGCCGCGGGCATCGCCGTCGGGGTCGCCACCATGGGCCACGAGCCCGGCGGCCCTCACGGCCTCGCGCGCTTCAGCGACGCCATCGCCATCCTCACCATCGTGATCGTCAACGCGGTCATCGGCTTCTACCAGGAGCGCAAGGCCGAGAAGGCCCTCGACGCCCTGATGAAGCTCTCCGCCGCGCGCTGCAAGGTGCGGCGCAGCGGCGAGATCGTGCACGCCGACGCCCGGCAGCTGGTGCCCGGCGACCTCGTGCTGCTCGAGGCGGGCGACAAGGTCCCGGCCGACCTGCGGCTGGTGTGCGCGACCGAGCTGCAGACCGTCGAGGGCGAGCTCACCGGCGAGAGCACCCCCGTCGAGAAGGTCGTCGACGCCGTGGTGCCCGCGGGCGCGGGCGTGGGCGACCAGGTGACCATGGCCTTCTCGGGCACCACCGTGGTGCACGGCGAGGCGCGCGGCGTGGTCGTCGCCACCGGCCGCGAGACCCAGGTGGGCCGCGTCGGCAAGATGCTCAGCGAGGTGGTCAAGCAGCAGTCGCCCCTCGAAGAGCGGCTCGACCAGTTCTCCGCGCAGATCCTCTGGGTCACCCTCGCCCTGAGCGCGCTGCTGTTCGTCATCGGCTTCGTGAAGGGCCACGTCGCGTGGCACGTGCTCCTGCTGACGGCGGTGAGCGTCGCGGTGGCGGTCATCCCCGAAGGCCTGCCGGCCATCACGTCCATCACCCTCGCGCTCGGCATGCAGCGCATGGCCCAGCGCGGCGCCGTGGTGCGCAAGCTCGCCGCGGTGGAGACCCTCGGGTGCGCCACCGTCATCTGCACCGACAAGACCGGCACGCTCACCCGCAACGAGATGACCGTGCGGTCGCTCGTCGTCGACGGCCTCGAGCTCGAGGTCACCGGCGAGGGCGCCCACATGGTGGGGGAGTTCCGCGCGGCGGGGGTGAAGGTGCCGGCGCTGCCCGACGCGGCGAAGCAGGCCATCCTGGCTGCGGTCATCGCCAACACGGCCTCGCTGCTGCGCCGCCCCGGCGCCGAGGTGCAGCTCACCGGCGACCCCACCGAGGGGGCGCTGCTGGTGCTCGGCGAGAAGGCCGACGTGCACCGCGACGTGGCGATGAAGGGCCGCGCGTCGCTGCTCACCATCCCCTTCAACAGCGCGCGCAAGCGCATGACCGTGGTGACCCGCGAGCGCGTCGACGGCGCCGACGTGGTGGTGTCGCGCAGCAAGGGCGCCATCGACGTGCTGCTGCCGCTCTGTACGAAGTGCCTCACGGCGGAGGGCGTGGTGCCGCTCGACGAGGCGCGGCGCGCGGCCATCCTGGCGAAGGCCGAGGCGATGTCCGCCAAGGCGCTGCGGGTGCTCGCGATGGCCGAGCGCCGCCTGGGCGACGGCGACGTCGACCGCGACGAGGCCGAGCGGGAGTTCACCTACCTGGGCATGGTCGGGATGATCGACCCGCCGCGGGCCGAGGTGAAGGCGGCCGTCGAGGCGGCGCGCGTCGCGGGCATCCGCGTGGTGATGATCACCGGCGACCACCCGATCACGGCGGTGGCCATCGCGAAGGAGCTGGGGCTCTGGCGCGAGGGCGCGAAGGCGCTCACCGGCGACGACCTGCGGGCCATGGACGACGCGGCGCTGGTCGAGGTGCTGCCGCAGGTGCGGGTGTTCGCGCGGGTCGACCCGGAGCACAAGCTGCGCATCGTGCAGCTGCTCCAGGGGCGGCACGACGTGGTGGCGATGACCGGCGACGGGGTCAACGACGCGCCCGCCATCAAGCAGGCCGCCATCGGCGTGGCGATGGGCCGCGGGGGCACCGACGTGGCCCGCGAGGCCGCGGACATGGTGCTGCAGGACGACAACTTCGCGACCATCGTCGAGGCGGTGCGCGAGGGCCGCGCGATCTACCGCAACATCCAGAAGTCGATCTTCTTCCTGCTGAGCTCCAACGCGGGGCTGTGCATCGCCGTCTTCGTGGCGAGCTTCTTCTCGCCGCACGCGGTGCCGCCGCTGACGGCGCTGCAGATCCTCTGGATCAACCTGGTGACCAACGGTCTCCCGGCGCTGGCCCTGGGGGTCGACCCCCCGGAGTCGGGCCAGATGCATGAGGCCCCTCGCGCTCCCGACGCCCCGATCATGGGCCGCAACGACTGGATCGGCATCCTGGTGGTGGGCTCGCTCATGGCCGCCGCGGCGATGGTCATCTACGCGCTGCCCATCTGGGCGGGGAGCACCCCCCACGAGGCCGAGCGCTCGAAGCTGTCGATGGTGTTCACGCTGCTGGCGCTCTCGCCGCTCGCGCACGCCTTCAACTGCCGCTCGCGCACGGCGTCGATCTTCAAGCTGGGCATCTTCTCCAACCCGCTGCTGGTGGTGGCGGTGGTGGTGTCCGGCGCCATCCACGTGATGGCGCTGGTGGTGCCGGGGCTGCAGCCGGTGTTCCGCACCGACCACGTCTGGACCTTCACCGAGGTCGCCGTGACGGTGGGCCTCTCGCTGCTGCCGGTGCCCGCCATCGAGGTCGCCAAGCTCATCGGGCTGGGTCGGCCGAAGGCCCCCACGGCGGCGTAGGACGGCGCGCACCCCGGGCTGCCCCGGCCGCGCGTGCGGTCGCAGCGCCTCCAGCAGCGCGCGCGCCCACGTCGCCTCCGCCACGCGAAACGGAAACGCCCCCGGGAAGGCCGGGTCGAAGCACGCCGCGCCGACCCAGCGCCCAGCGCTCGGGACTGGGGAGATCAGAGCCCCAGGTCGAGGCCCACCCGGAGGTTGGCGCCGAGGAGGAAGGTGCGGGCCTGGTCGGTGTCGAGGCCGCGCAGGTCGCGCAGGTCGACGCCGAAGCCCACCAGCGGTCTTGTCGAAGACGACCTCCAGGTCGGCGCCGAAGTGCCAGCCGAGGGCGACGTGGTCGTAGCGCTGGCCCGCGAGGGTGCGCTCGTTGAGCCCGGCGGTCTCGGCCGCGGCGACGTCGCCGAGGCCCGCGTCGGCGACGCTGGCCCGAGACGCCGACGGTGCCCGTCACCCACCAGCGGCGGGTGCCGCGGCGCATGCAGGGCAGCTCGACGCGGAAGGCGTACCCGAGGTCGATGATCCCGCGCTCCCAGGCCGAAGCCCCCCCCGCGCCGAGGGTGGTGCCGTTGGACCACAGCACGCTGGCGTCGACACCGTGGGTCATGCAACGGCAGCCCTCCAGCGGGAACACCAGCCGCGCGTTGAGCCCGAGGGACATCGCGGCGCCGCGGTCGTACCCGTAGGCCGCGAGGGTGCCGGTGGTGCCGTGCTCGAGCGCCCCGAAGGTCCCGGCGATGGTGAGGTGAGGCTGCTCCCGCGGCGTGCGTAGGATCAGGGGCTCGAGCGCGAGCACGAGCGACTCCCCGCGGTCGGGCGGCCGCTGGGCCGACGCGACCGACGCGACCGACAGCACGGAGAGAGACACCCCACGGGCCCATGAGCAGCGCATCGACGAACCTTCTTCGAGTGCGTGAACAACGCCGCCGTTGGGCGGGTCTTTCTGGTCCGTGGACGACTCGTCGGAAGAGGCCGGGGCGCCGGGGGGCGGTGCTAGTGTGCGGGCTCGGTCCATGAGCGACGAGCTGATCGGAGGACACCTCGGGAGCTACCTGGTCGAGTCGAAGCTCGGCCAGGGGGGCATGGGCGTGGTGTACCGGGCGGTGGACGAGAAGCTCCGGCGCACCGTCGCGCTCAAGGTGCTGCCCCCGGCCTTCACGGGCGACGCCGACCGGCGGCGGCGCTTCGAGCGCGAGGCCCGCGCGGCGGCGGCGGTCACGCACGCCTGCATCGCCACCGTGTACGAGGTGGGCGAGTCCGAGGGGCGGGTGTTCATCGCGATGGAGCTGGTCGAGGGCTCGAGCCTCGCGAGCCGCATCGCGGGCGCGCCGCTGCCCCTCGCCGCGGCGCTGCGCATCGCGCGCGACGTCGCCCGCGGCCTCGCCAAGGCCCACGAGCGCTCGGTGGTGCACCGCGACCTCAAGCCCGACAACGTGATGATCACCGACGAGGGCGAGGTGAAGATCCTCGACTTCGGCCTGGCGCGCCGCGACGAGCCCGCCGCGGTGGGCCACGACCAGGACGTCACCGCCGCCGCGATGACCATGCCCGGCCAGATCATGGGCACCCCGGGGTACATGTCCCCCGAGCAGGCCGCGGGGAAGCCCACCGACGCCCGCACCGACCTCTTCTCGCTGGGCGTCGTGCTCTACGAGATGGTCACCGGCGCGCGGCCCTTCCGCGGCGACGCCGCGATGGACGTCATCATCGCCCTGTGCCGCGACGAGCCCGAGGCGCCCTCGGCCCTCAACCCCGCGGTCACGCCCGAGGTCGAGCGGGTGATCGCGCGCTGCATGGCCAAGCGCCCCGACGACCGATACGTCGGCGCCCGCGAGCTCCTCGCCGAGCTCGACGCCCTTGACCCCGCCACCGCCGCGTCGCGCTCGCTGGTCTCCTCGCCGGGGGGCCCGTCTTCGACGACCGGCCCGATCTCCGCCCCGCCGCTCGCGCCGACGACCTCGTCGCCGCACACCTCCACGACCCTCCCCGCGACCGCCGCGGGCCCGGCGCGCCCGCGGGTGCAGAAGCGTGCGGTGTTCGCCGCCCTGGGCCTGGTGGCCTTCGGGGCCGTCGGGGCCCTCGCGCTGCGCGAGCCGGCCACGCGACGCCGCGGCCCGCGCCCCGCCGTCCCGCAGGCGCGGGCGTCGTGGGGCCGGCGGCCGATCACCGCCGACCCGCCGCCGAGCTCCGCCAGCGCCGAGGCCCTGCGCCGCTACGTCGAGGGGCTGCGGGCGTCGCGCGACGGCGCTCAGGAGCTCGCCCTCGAGCGCTTCACCCTGGCCTCGACGCTCGACCCCGACCTGGCCGCGGCGCACCTGCGCATCGCCCTCGCGCGCGGGGTGGAGCGCGGTCGCGAGGCGCTCCTCCAGGCCCTCTCGCACCGGGGCGTGCTCGACGAGCGCGACCGCGCGGTGCTCGACGCGGTGGCGCCGGCGTACACCGAGACGCCGACGGACTTCACGGCGGCGAGCGCGCGCCTCGCGGCGGTGGCGCAGCGCTTCCCCGACGACGTCACGGTGCTCTCCGCCCTGGGTCGGGTGCAGGCCGAGCACGACCTGCGGGCCTCGGTGGCGTCGCAGCGGCGGGTGAGCGCCCTCGACCCCGGGCACGTCCCGGCGCGCTCGTCGCTGGCCGACTCGCTGACCTACCTGGGCGACCTGCCGGGCGCGCGGCGCACGCTGGAGGAGTGCCTGGAGGTCTCCCCCTCGGCCACGGCGTGCCTGCGGCAGCAGGTGTACCTCGAGCTCGCCGTGAGCGACTGCGCGGCGGTGGAGACCACCGCGCGGCGGTGGATGCTCATCAGCCGGGAGGGCGGGTCGGCGCAGCGCTTCCTGGCGTACGGGCTGGCGGGGCAGGGGCGGCCGCTCGACGCCATGCGCGAGACGCTGGTGCAGTCGCGGGCGTCGCAGGTGATCGAGCGGCGGGCGCAGTCCGAGCAAGAGGACGCGCGGGCGCTCGCGGCGCTGGCGGGCGATTTCGCCGAGGCGGCGCGGCGGGGCGCGGCGGTGGAGGCGCTGGTCGAGGCGAGCCGGGCGGAGTCCGACCACGCGGCGGCGGCGGCGGCGCTGGCGATGATCCTGGACGAGCAGGGCAGAGGGGCGGACGCGGCGCGGGTGGCGCAGCGCTTCCTGGAGCGGCGCGAGGCCTGGGAGGTGACGCCGCGCACCGACGACCGCGCGCTGGGCCGCGACCCGACGCAGGCGCTGCTCTCGGTGCAGGTGCGGGCGGGGACGCTGGCGGCGCCCGCGGCGGCGGCGCAGCGGGCGGCGCGGCGGGCGTGGTGGGAGCGGCGGCAGGGCGCGCTGCCCGAGGTGGGCGGCTTCGTGTGGATCACGCAGTACGCCGCGGGGGTGGAGACGCAGGCGGAGGCGGCGGAGGCGCTGGCGGCGTTGGCCCGCTTCGAGGGGGTTCCGCCGTTCGCGCTGATGCCGGGGATGCACGTGGACGCCGTGGTGGGTCGGGCGTACCTGCTCGCGGGCCGGGCGGCGGAGGCGCTGCCGGCGCTCACCCGGGCGGCGACCTCGTGCTACGCGCTGCGCTTCCCGGTGGACCAGATGCGGGCCGTGCGCGACCTCGGGGTGGCGCGGGCGGCGACGGGCGACCGGGCGGGGGCCTGCGCCGCGTGGCGACAGGTGGTCGACCGCTGGGGGTCGGCGACGCCGCGCTCCGTGACGGCGGACGACGCGCGGGCCCGGATGCGGGCCAACAGCTGCGGGTGAGGGGAGCGGGGGTAGCGGGGATCAGGAGGGGCGGTGGATCGGGGCGCGACGGCCTGCGCGGGCGCCCCGATCCTCGCTGGAGGGCGTCTCAGGCCCTCAGGAGCAGCCCATCGAGTTGCCGCAGTTGAGGCAGCGGTAGCAGGCACCGTTGCGCACGGTGATGTGCCCGCACACGCTGCACATCGGCGCGTCGCCCATCATCTTGCTGAGCTGCTTGTCGAGCGCGCTGCCGCTGCTGCCGCCGTTGCTCTCGTACTCGGTCAGCGTCGCGGTGTAGGCGCTCTCGGGCAGCGCGGCGGTCGGCGAGGTCTGCACCTGGGCGTGCTCGCCCTCAGCGTTCTGCTCGTCGGTCGGCGGCACGTGCGCCAGATCGTAGCGCTTCAGGTACTCCACGCCGAGCACGCGGAACACGTAGTCGATGATGCTCGTCGCGAACTTCACGTTGGCGTGGCCCACCACCGAGCCCTGCGGCTCGAAGCGCGTGAAGGTGAACTGGTCGACGTACTCGGCCAGCGACACGCCGTGCTGGAGACCCATCGAGACCGCGATGGCGAAGGAGTTCATCAGCGAGCGGAAGGCCGCCCCCTCCTTGTGCATGTCGATGAAGATCTCGCCGAGCTGCCCGTCCTGGTACTCGCCCGTGCGGAGGAACACCTTGTGCCCGCCGATGCGCGCCTCCTGGGTGAACCCGCTGCGCTTCTTCGGCAGCCGGTAGCGCACCGACTTCCGCGGCGGCGCCAGCACCGGGCTCTTGGAGAACAGCGGCCCGAACTCCGACGTGGTGTCCGCCGCCCCGGTGGTGACCGCCACCGACGCCGTCGCCGGCTCGGCCTTCGCCTCGATCGCCTTCGCCGCGGGCTTCGCGTCGTCCTTCTTCTCCTCGGCGCTCGTCGACGAGAGCGGCTGCGAGGCCTTGCACCCGTCGCGGTAGAGGGCGACGGCCTTCAGCCCGAGCTTCCAGCCCTGGTAGTAGATGTCCGCGACGTCATCCACCGTGGCGTCGTTCGGGAGGTTCACGGTCTTGGAGATGGCGCCCGAGAGGAAGGGCTGCGTCGCCGCCATCATCTTCACGTGGGCCATCGGCGCGAGGTAGCGCTTGCCGTGCCGCCCGCAGCGGTTGGCGCAGTCGAACACCGACAGGTGCTCGTCGCGCACGTGCGGCGCGCCCTCGACCGTCGAGCGGCCCAGCACGTGGTCGCCCAGGGTCTCGATGTCGGCGCGGGCGATGCCCCAGTGCGAGAGCAGCGAGAAGGTCGGCGACCTCGACTCCGACTCCACCCCGAGGCGCTTCACGAGCTCGGCCCCTAGCGTGAAGGGCGACAGCGCCTGCTCGATGGAGAACGCGCCCGGGAGCGCGGCCTCGACGCGGGCGATGTCGTCCGCCGCGAAGCCCTTGCCCTTCAGGTACTCGCGGTTGACCACCGGCGCCCCGAGGAAGGTGTTGGTGCCGCTGACGTAGGCCAGGATCTCCGCGATCTGGCCCTTGGAGTACCCGAGGCACACCAGCGCGCGCTCGACCGAGGCGTTGACGATCTTGAAGTACCCGCCGCCCGCGAGCTTCTTGAACTTCACCAGCGCGAAGTCGGGCTCGATGCCGGTGGTGTCGCAGTCCATGAGCAACCCGATGGTGCCGGTGGGCGCCAGCACCGTCGCCTGCGCATTGCGGTAGCCGTGCTGCTCGCCGAGGCGCACGGCCTCGTCCCAGTCCTCGCGCGCAGCGGCGGCGAGGGCCCTCGGGCCGACGCGGTCGCTGATGGCGTAGGCCGCGGTGCGGTGCTTGCCCATCACGTCGAGCATCGAGGCGCGGTTCTTGGCGAAGCCCGCGAAGGTGCCCTTCACCGCGGCGACCTCGGCGCTCACCCGGTACGCGTGGCCCGTGAGGATCGCCGTGAGCGAGGCCGCGATGGCCCGGCCCTCGTCGGAGTCGTACGCGACGCCCATGAGCATGAGCAGCGTGCCGAGGTTGGCGTAGCCGAGGCCCAGCGGGCGGTAGTCGTGGGAGTTCTGCGCGATCTGCTTCGTCGGGTAGGACGAGTAATCGACGAGGATCTCCTGCGCGAGGAAGAACACCCGCGCTGCGTGGCGGTAGCCCTCGACGTCGAAGTGCTGCGTGCCGTCGGCGTCCTCGCTCAAGAACTTCGTGAGGTTGAGCGACGACAGGTTGCAGGCCGTGTCGTCGAGGAACATGTACTCCGAGCAGGGGTTGCTGGCGTTGATGCGCCCGCTCACCTTGCAGGTGTGCCAGTCATTGATGGTGCTGTCGTACTGCACCCCGGGGTCGGCGCACGACCACGCGCTCAGGGCGACCTTCTTCCAGAGGTCCCTGGCGCGCAGGGTGTCGATGACCTTGCCGTCGGTGCGACCCTTCGTCTGCCACTCGCCGTCGGTCTCGACCGCGCGCATGAACTGGTCCGTCACGCGCACGGAGTTGTTGGAGTTCTGCCCGGAGACGGTGTGGTAGGCCTCGCCGTTGAAGTCCGAGGGGTAGCCCGACGCGATGAGCGCCATGGCCTTCCTCTCCTCCTTCATCTTCCACTCGATGAAGTCGACGATCTCGGGATGGTCCATGTCGAGGCAAACCATCTTGGCCGCGCGGCGCGTGGTGCCGCCCGACTTGGTGCTGCCCGCGGCGCGGTCGAAGACCTCCAGGAAGGACATCAGCCCCGACGAGGTGCCGCCGCCCGAGAGCTTCTCCTGTCGCCCGCGCAGCCCGCTGAAGTTCGACCCCGTGCCCGAGCCGTACTTGAAGAGCCGCGCCTCGTTCTTCACCAGCTCGAAGATCGCCATCAGGTCGTCCTGGGCGCTCTGGATGAAGCACGCCGAGCACTGCGGCGCCTCGTAGGCGTTGGCCGTCTCGCACACCGTCGCGGTGGCCTCGCTGTAGGCGAAGTTGCCCCCCTGGCCCGTGATGCCGTAGCGCTGGAACAGCCCGCAGTTGAACCACACCGGCGAGTTGAACGCGCCGTACTGGTTCACCAGCATGAACGACAGCTCGGCCTCGAAGGTGTCGGCCTGCGCCCGGTCGGCGAAGTACCCGCGCGACTCGCCCGCCTCGCGGATGGAGCGCGCGATGCGGTAGACCACCTGCTTCACGCTGGTCTCGCCCGTGTTGGCGTCGCCGTGCAGGCCCGCCCGGCGGAAGTACTTCGACACCACGATGTCCGTGGCGAGCTGCGACCACGCCCTCGGCACCTCGGCGCCGCGCGTCGCCGCCACCACCGACCCGTCGGGGTTGCTGATCACGCTGTCGCGCCGGTCGTACTCCACCGCCGCGAGGGGATCGGACCCGGGCTTCGTGTACCGCCGCAGCACCAGGTCGGACGCCGCGCGGCCGGAGCGCGCGGTGCGCACCGCCTTCGCCGGCGCCACGTTGGCGGAGGCGGCCTTCGACTTGCCGTTGGTCTTCCCCTGGATCGGTCCGTCGATGCTCAAGCGATCTCTCCTGTCGATGTGCCGTGAGTGAAGCCGTCCCGACGGCCGACCGCTTCGTCCAGTCGGCTGGGCGATGACGATGGAGGCCGCGTGGGAGGGCAGACAAACACCATGCACCTACCCCAAGCCCGGTCGCCAGTTCGCAGATCGTTCCGGTCACGGCATGGGCCTCGCTTCGACGGTTCTACTGGGGAATTTTGTAGTGCAGCCTAGGGTCTCAGCCTGCGCTCGGGTGGCCCTCCGCACGGACGCAAGTTTCTGCCCTTGCGTCCCCGTGCAGCGGCGCTCTCGACCCTGCCCGATCCCATGGAGCTCCAGTGGTCGCAACGCCCCCGCGGGCCCTCCCGCGGGCGGTCGGTCCGCGATCCGACGGAGAGCTCCCGGCATCGCTGGTCAGCTCCGCCGCGGTCCGTGGCATCATCGCCCCGATGACCGCCCCAACCGCCTCATTGCGCCCGTGGCCCGCCCTGCTCTGGGCGCTCGCGCTCGGGTGCGGTCCGACGATCCGCCACACGCTCCCCACCAGCGACCAGCGGCACATCACCTACGAAGACCTCTGCCACCTCCAGGACTGGTACGACCAGCGCACCGCCGCCAACGTCCCGGCGTTTCGCGTCGTCGACGAGCAGTCCACGGAGACCGCCGACCGCGCCCCCGACGAGAGCGGTCGCCTCCGCCGGGTCGCCCTCGGCGAGGGCACCTACCTCATCACCAGCCGCGAAGACCGCGCGCGCCTCGACCGCCTCCTGCGCGCCGAGTACGCCGACCTGCCGGCGCTCTCCCTCGCCGCCCCGGAGGGCAGCGTGCGGGTGCACGTCTCGTTCTGGCAGACCGGGTCGATCCGCCGCATCCGCCCGGACATGGGCGTCACCCTCGAGGTCGACGGCGCCAGCCACGAGCTCCCGTCGCACCCCTGCGTCGGGGAGTTCCTGTTCGGCGCGCAGGCCTACGCGATGCGGCACAACGTGATGTCCGCCGAGCGCGCCCGCGCCCGCGGGGAGATCCCCGCCGCCTACGCCGGCGACGCCGCGACCCCCCCCGACGACCCGGACGCCGCGCGATGAACGCCCGCACCTTCGCCATCGCGCTCACGTCGTTTCGCGAGGCCCTGCGCGACCGCGTGCTCTTCGCGGTGCTCGGCCTCGGCGCCGCCTCGGTGCTCTTCGGCCTCGGCCTGGGCTCGCTCTCCTACGCCGAGTCGGTGCGCATCGTCGTCGACCACGGCCTCGTGACCATCTCGCTGCTGGCCAACCTCATCGCGATCTTCCTCGGCGCCAACTTCCTCTACAAAGAGCTCGAGCTCCGCACCCTCTACGTGCTGCTCGCCAAGCCCGTGGCGCGGCACGAGCTCGTGCTCGGCAAGTACCTCGGCATCCTGTTCACCGTCGCGGTGTTCATCCTCGTCACCGCCGCGCTCCTGCTGGCCGTGGTCACCCTCATCGGCACCGAGGACAGCTACGCCGCCGCGCAGCGCTTCGAGGCCGCCGTCGGCCCCGCGCTCCGGCTCCTGCGCTCCCGGGCGCTGCGCCTCGCCGCCCTCGGGCTCGTCCTCGCCGCCATCCCCCTGCCGCTGCTCTTCCCCCGGCTGCGCCGCGCGCTCACCCTCGCCGCCGTGCTGCCCCTCGCCGGCGCTGCGCTCGCGGGCTGCGCCGCGCTCGCCTACGTCGTCGCCCCCTCCGAGGCCGTCTTCGTCCTCGTCGGCGCGCTGCTCGTCTTCGCCGAGGTCGCGGTCACCGCCGCCGTCTCCATGCTCTTCTCGTCGTTCAGCACCCCCTTCGTGACGGCGATGCTCTCCTTCGGCGTCTTCGCCATCGCCCGCAGCACCTGGCTCATGCAGCACCTCCCGCGGCGCAACTTCCCCGCGGCCGCCCGCGCCGCCCTCGAGGGCATCGCCCGCGTCGTGCCCAACCTCCACCTCTTCGTGCCCGAGCGCGCGGTGCTCCTCGCCGACGACCCCGGCCACCCCCTCTCCCGCTACGTGGGCCTCGCCGCCCTCTACGCCGTCCTCTGGGCCGGCGGCCTGCTCGCCGCCTCGTCGCTCCTCTTCCGCCGCCGCGACCTCGTGTGAAGCCCCCGCCCGCCGTCGCCCGCTACGCCGCCGCGGTCGCCCTCGTGCTGGCCGTCGCCTCCGCCCGCGTGCTCGTCGAGTCCCGCGCCGCGCTCGATGAGGGCCGCGCCGCGCTCGCCCGCGGCGCCGTCGACCCGGGGGTGCGCGCCCTCCGCCGCGCCGCCCACCTGTACCTCCCGGGCAACCCCGCCAACGCCGGCGCGTACGACGCCCTCGAGCACCTCGCCCGCAACCAGGAGACCCTCGGGCACCAGGACCACGCCCTCCTCGCGTGGCGCGCCGTGCGCTCCAGCGCGCTCGCCACCCGCTGGATGGTCGTGCCGCACCGCGACCGCCTCGACCGCGCCAACCGCCGCATCGCGCGGCTGATGGCCCTGCTCCCGCCGACGCCCGAGGAGCGCGACACGCCGGTCGCGCGCCGCGAGGAGCTGCACTACGCCCTGCTGCTGGAAGACCGCGCCCCGGAGCCCGCGTGGGTGTTCGTGCTCGGCGTCGGCCTCGCGCTCTGGATCGGCGGCGCGTTCTACGCTGCGCGTCATGGGTGGGACGACGACGACCGGCCTCGCGCGCGACCGCTCGCGGCGGCGGGCGCGGCCGTCGCGGCGGGGCTGATCCTGTTCGTGCTCGCGCTCGTGCGGGCTTGATCTACTCCGCGCCGGGAGCGCACGATGGCCCTCATGCGCGTTGGAGAGTTCCGTTGGCTCGCGGCTCTGGGTCTGGTGGCGGCGTGCGCCTCTTCGAACAATGACGGCGTGATCCCCCCGAAGCAGGACTCCGGGGTCGAGGACATCGGCAAGAAGCCCGACGCCGGGGCCGACGCCGGGGCCGACGCGCCCGACGTCCCCGACGTCCCCGACGTGCCCGCGGGCCGGATGTGCCGCACCAACGACGACTGCACCGCGCCCGACCTCTGTACCAACGGCCAGGTCTGCCGCTTCAACCGCTGCGAGGTCGTCGGCGGCACGCCGAGCTGCGACGACAGCATCGCGTGCACCGACGACCGCTGCGACGCCACCGCGGGCCGCTGCGCGCACGCGCCCAACGACATGCGCTGCCCGAGCGACACCTTCTGCGCGGGCGAGTCGGGCTGCGTGCGAGAGCTGCCCTGCGAGATCGGCGACGCCACCTGCGCGCGGCTCAACGGCGACCCGTGCACGGGCACCTGGAGCTGCGACCCCGCCCGCCTCCGCTGCGTGCGCAGCACCCCGTACAACTGCGCGGACATGGACACCTGCACCATGGACGTCTGCATGGTGGTGGGCACCGCTCCCATGTGCGCGCACAACGGCCCGGACTACATGACCGACGTCGCCAACTGCGGCATGTGCGGTCGCGCGTGCCCGGCGGGGCCCAACCAGACCGCGGCGTGCGCGGCGGGCGCCTGTACGGCCACCTGCAACGCCGGCTTCGTCGACGTCGACCGCATGGCGGCCAACGGCTGCGAGTGCGACCGCACCGCGGGCGACGAGCCCGACGTGATGTTCCGCGACACCAACTGCGACGGCATCGACGGCGACGTCGAGCGGGCGATCTTCGTGTCGCCGCGCGGCAACGACCGCAGCCCGGGCACCCGCGCGATGCCCAAGCGCACCCTCGCCGCGGCGATCGCGATGGCCCGCATGGCGACCCCGGTGAAGTCCGTCTACGCGGCCCTCGGAACCTACGCCGAGAGCGTCACGCTCGCCCCCGGGGTGAACCTGTACGGCGGCTACAACGACGAGGACAACTGGTCCCGCGCGGCGAGCAACCCGACCGAGATCGAGAGCCCCAGCGCGCTCGGGCTCACCGCGCAGAACCTCCTCGTGGCGACCGAGGTGCAGCTCTTCACCGTCCGCGCGCAGGCCGCGACGGCGCCGGGCGAGAGCTCGTACGGCGTGCGGGTGCTCGGCAGCACCGGGCCGGTGCTCTTCCGCAACTGCCTCCTGACGAGCTCCGACGGCGGCGACGGCACCGACGGCGCCGACGGCACCGGCGGGGCGAGCGCCAGCGGGTCTTCGTCCCCCTGCGGGGCCAACGGCGGCGGCGGCGGCGGCGGCGGCAGTGGCAACCGCGGCGGCTCGATGGGCGGCGCCGGGGCGCAGGTCGCGGGCGGGGCGGCGGCCGGGGGCGGCGGCGGCGGCGGCGGCGGGAGCTCGTGCACCGACAGCTGCCGACGCAACAACGGCGCGGCGGGCGGCACCGGGCTCCCGGGCGGCAATGGCATCAACGGCGCCGCGGGCGACCCCACCGGCCAGGTGAACATGGCGGGGGTCTACGTGCCCCGGGCCAGCGCCCGGGGCTCCGACGGCGCGGCCGGCGGCGGCGCGGGCGGCGGCGGCGGCGGCGGTGGCACGGAGGTCAGCCGCAGCTGCGGCGGCTCGATCTTCAACCCGTGCCGGCCCCGCTCGGGCGGCGGCGGGGGCACCGGCGGCGGCGGCGGGTGCGCGGGCACCGCGGGCACCGGCGGCACGGGCGGCGGCGGCAGCTTCGCGATCATCAGCCTGTCGTCGCAGGTGCGCCTCGAGGGCTGCCGGATGCAGACCGGCCTCGGCGGTCGCGGCGGTCGCGGCGGCAACGGCGGCAGCGGCGGCAGCGGCGGCGCCGGCAGCGGGGGGGGCGACTCGGGCTGCGAGTGCACCGGCATCGGCGGCACCGGCGGCGCCGGCGGCGCCGGCGGCGCGGCGGGCAGCGGCGGGGGTGGCCCCGGCGGCCCGTCGGTCTGCGTCGCGTTCTCGGGCGACCTGCCGCAGCAGAGCGGGACGACCTGCACCCTCGGTCGCGCCGGCACGGGCGGTACGGGCGGTCGCAACGCGGCGCTCGGAGCCGCCAGCAACGGGCCGGCGGGCATCCGGGTCAACGCGCAGCCCCTCGATTGAAGGTGCGCTCCCTCGCAGGCGCACGCTCCGTTGATTCCGTGCGTGCGCCAGGGGGGCTGGCCTAAGATCCGTCGGGTGAGCGCAGCGTGAAGGAGCGCACGAGCCCAGAAGCGGAGAGCCCCGAGGCGCCGGTCACCCAGCGGCCGTCGGAGGTCTCGCCCCGCGCGCCGCGCACGGGCATCTTCCGCTGGTCGTCGCGCCCTGCGGAGGACGCGCCCGCGGGGGTGAGCGGCCCCCCGAAGCCGCGGGGCCCCGACCCCCTGAGCGTGCTGCTACGGTGGACCGAAGACCTCGACGACGAGCGCGCGGTCACCCTCTGGTCGGGCCTGAGCGCCGTCGAAGACCCGCTGGCCCGCGAGGCCGCGCTGCTGCGGTGGATCGACTGGGCCGGCGTGGCGATCCCCCTCGGGGTGAAGCTCCGCGACCTCGTGACGGCCGTCGGGCGGCTCATCGCCGAGCTCGGGATGCTGGTCGCCGACGCCGACCGGGTGCTGGCGCTCGACCCTCTCGACCTCGCGCCGGTGACCCGGGCGTTGCTCGGCTGGCTGCGCGCCCGCGAGGCCCAGCCGGGGGTGGTGCTCGGCGCGGCGCTGTCCATCGTGCAGGCCTCCGAGACGCTGCGCGAGGCGGGCGGCACGGGGTCCAACCCGGTGTCCATCCCGATGCTCCTCGCGGCGCTGCGTCGGCGCATGGAGCGGGCGCCCACCGAGGAGTGCGCGGAACTCCTCGCGGTGTACCTCCGGGCCGACCCGCCGGCCTCGATGGCCCCGTGGGCGGCGATGCACCTGGAGTTCGCGCTGCTCGCCGGCGACCTCCGCGGCCACTACGCGCCGGCCCTCGCGCGGCTGCCCTTCGTGGCCCTCGCGGTGTGGCGCGACCTCCTCGGCCGCCGCGACGCCCCCCGCGACACCCTGCGCGCGATGCGCCTGCTCGCCGCGCTGGCGCAGCACGACCAGCTCGCCCGCGCGCTCCCCGAGGAGACCGCCCAGCTCGCCGCCGAGGCCCTGCTCGCGGGCCTGGAGCACCCGCGCTTCCGGGTGTGGTCGCTCGCGGCGCGGGCGATGGGCCGGCTCGCGGGCGCGCTGCCGGCGGTCACCCGCGCGCTGGCCTCGCTGCTCGGGCAGGCGGGCGCGACGCTGCTCCGGCGGCGGGCCTTCGCGGCGCTGGGCAACGTGGGCCCGGACGGCGACCCGGCGCTGCGGGCGCACCGCGACGCGGTCATCGCCGCGGTCGAGCGGCCGGTGACCGCGGGCGACGCCTCGACCTCGGTGCACACCGTCGAGACGGGCGCCTGGTCGCTCTCGCTGGCCTCGCAGGTGGCAGCCTTCGCGGTGTCGCTGCCCGACCACGTGGCCCACGGCGACCCGCGCTGGAGCGCCCTGGCCACGGCCTTCGCCGAGCGCGGCGGGCCCGACGCGTGGCTCGCGGTCGCGCGGGCGATGCAGGAGGTCGCGCTGCGCCAGCCCAACGCGCTGGAGGCCGCGCGGGCGGTCGCCGCGAGCGTGCAGTCGAAGGCCATCGGGGTGCGCGCGTCGAGCGCCGACAACGAGCGGGCCGAGCGGGCCGAGGCCATCACCGTGCGGCTGGTGCACCCTGACCCCCCGCGCGCCCCGCAGGCGCTGCTCGCGGAGCTGGCGCACGCCGTGGGGCAGAGCCCGTCGGCGCCGGACGCGCGCTCCCTGGTCGACGGCTGCGGCGCCGAGCTCGACGCGGTCATCTCGCGTGCGGTGCGCTCGCTCGCCCGGGAGGACAGCCGCGACGCCGCGCAGGGGAGCCTCGCGCTGGAGGAGGTGGTCGACCTCGTGGTCGACGGTGACCTGGAGGTGCTGGCGCAGCACCTGGGCGAGGTGGCGGCGCGCACGGCGGCGCTGGCGCTGGTGGACGCCCTGCGCGACCGGCTGTTGAAGATGGTCTGGTCGGGGCTGCGGCGCTCGACGCCCGCGGCGGCGGCGTGGCGGCGGTGGCTGCTGCGGTCGGCGACGGTGCTGCCGCGGGTGCCTCCGACCAACCGCCACGTGGCGTCGGAGACGGTGCGCGACCAGGTGATCGAGACCCTCGAGCGGGTCGCGGAAGACCCGCTGGTGGGGCAGCGGGCCCTCGAGCGCCACGTGGCGGCGGCGCTGGTCGAGCTGGCGGCGGCGCTGGCGCCGTCGCTGGGCACCGGGGCGATCGGGGCGGTGATGACCTGGATGGCGCTGCGCGGGGTGCTGGGGCCGACGCAGGTGCGGATGCGCCGGTGGGTCGTCGACGCCGCCGCGGGCGACCGGGTGCATCGGTGGTTTCGGCTGGTGGAGCTGCTGGCGCGCTCGGGCCGCGACGCCGCGGCCGACCTCGGGGCGCTCCAGGGGATGGTGGGCGACCACTGCCGGCTGGGCCGCACCCTCGGCGAGCTCTCGAACTGCTGCGCCTCCCTCACCACTCGCCGCCCGGAGGACCACTGGTCGGGTCTCCCGCGCTTCGACCTCACGGATTTCGCCCGCGTGGCCGACACCTTCACCCGGCTCACGCTCGACGCCACCTTCGCGCTCACCCTCGACCACGAGCGCCCGGTGCCTGCCACCCGCATCGCGCGCGCCGCCCACGCCTCGCTGAGCGAGCGGGCCGCGCAGCTCGACCGCCTGCTCACCTCGACCTCGCTGAAGTTCGTCGACGCCGCCCGCCGCGCCGAGGTGGTCGAGCACTACCTGGGCGAGCTCGGCGCCCTGTGCGAAGCCATCGCCACCGGGTGCGGCCCGCTGCTGTCGTCCCTCGTCCGCGGGGCCCTCGCGCGGGCGATGGTGGCCGTGCGCACCATGGCCGCGGCCGCGGTGCGCACCGAGACCACCGGGTCGCGCCACATCGGCCGGCTGCGCGTGCTCGGCGAGCTGTCGAGCGCGCACGAGGGCGGCATGGCCTCGACCTTCCTCGCGGAGGGCCCGGCGCCGGGCAAGCGCGTGGTGGTGAAGCTGCTGCCGTGGGCGGGGATGCGCGGCACCTCCGCGGAGACGTCGCGCGCGCTCTTCGAGGGCGAGATGGAGCGCCTCGCCCGCGTGGTGCACCCCAACATCGTCGGCATCGTGGACGCGGGCTTCGTCGACGAGGGCGCCTACCTCGCGCTCGAGTACATCCCCGGCGCCTCGCTGGAGACCCTGCTCACCCGCCTCGGGCGCATGACCCCGGTGGCGCTCGCGCCCATCATCCGCGACGTGGCCCGCGCGCTGGCGCACCTGCACCAGCGGGGGGTGCTGCACCGCGACGTGAAGCCCGCCAACCTCCTGGCGCAGTTCGAGCTGGCGGACGGGGAGGAGCTCACCGCGGAGTCTCTCGCGCGCGCGGAGCTCATCCGCGCGGTGCTCATCGACTTCGGCATCGCCACGGAGACCTCCCGGGCGGGCGCCCACGAGGGCATCACCGGGACGCCCGGGTACATCGCCCCGGAGGTCGTGCGGGGCATCGAGCCCTTCGGCCCGGCCGTGGACGTCTACGCGCTCGCGGTGGTGGTCTTCGAGATGCTCTGCGGCGCCAACCCCTTCCTGGCGGGCGAGCCCGACCTGGAGACGGTGCTCGTGCGGCACGGGTCGGTGGCGCTGCCGTGGTCCGACCTGCCCGACCTCACCGGCCGCACCGCGCTGGTGAAGCTGCTCCAGGACGCCACCCGCATGGACCCGCGGCAGCGCCCCACCATGCGCGCCTTCCTGCACCGCTGGATCGAGCTGTCCGCGGGCTTCTGATCCGCCGGTCCCCCCCCCGCTCAGTCCCCGCTCAGTCCCCGGTGGGCAGCTCGGTGTCGATGGTGCCGACGATGTCCGTGTCCGCCGCTCGCGCCCGCGTCGTCGTCGGGCGGTTGACCCGCGGCCGCGACGTCCCGGCCACCGGCCTCGGCCCGCTGGCCAGCGCCGCGCGCTCGGCCTCCTGGCGCGCCCGCAGCGTCGCCGCCGCCTGCCGCTGCCGATCGGCGTCGGCCTCCGCCGCGCGCCGCCGGGCGTCGTCCGCCGCGCGCTCGGCCACCACCCGCCGCTCGTCCGCGGCGCGCCGGCCCTGCTCCGCCTGGCGCATCTCCGCCGCGCTCGCCTCCTGCTGCGGCCGCACCACCCCGAAGAAGGCCCCCGCGCCCAGCGCCGCCACGAGCCCGAAGACCCCCAGCGCCACCGCGCCCGGGTGCAGCCCCGCGCGCCGCTGCGAGGCGATGGTCGCCAGCTTCTGCTCCTGCTCCATGCGCAGCGACAGCTCGCGCTCGTGCAGCCGCGCGTCGGCCTCCAGCCGGATGCGCAGCGCCGCCTCGTCGCGCTCCCGCGACACCCGCTCGTCGCGCTCCCGGGTCGCCCGCTCCTCCGCGGCGCGCGCCTCGACCGCCGCCTCGGCCGCCCGCAGCCGCTCGGCCAGCTCCTGCCGCCGCGCGTCCTCCGCCCGCACGAAGGCCGCCTCCTCCGAGCGCCGCCGCGCCTCGTCCTCCTGCCGGACGCGCTCGTCCTCGATGGTCATCAGGCTCCGAAGCGAGGACAACACCGAGTCTTCCTTCTGCTGCTGGCTCATCGATCGACCTCCACAGGGCTCCGCCGTCCACCGTCTCTCCACCTCAGACGCCCTGATGGTTCTTTGGTTCTTCCTTGAACGTAATATTCCTCTGATTCGATAGCGTATGAACATCGGATCAGGTGTAAGGGGGGGGTCGGTTCAAAAGGCGTTGAGCGCCCCGAGGAAGAGCGGCGAACCCGCGCAGGCGCGCTCCAACCAGGCGCCCGCCTGCGGTGATCCGTGCAGCCGACCGCACGCTCGGAGCGCCGCGGTGGAGGTCGCGGCGAGGTACACCTGGGTGAGCCCGTCGACGCCCAGCGCGAGGCGCTCGGCGGCGCGGCTCCCGGGGTTCACCTCCACCGCCTCGGGGCTGAGCTCGACGTCGAAGCGCAGCAGCTCGTCGAGGGTCGGGTCGCGCACGTCGAGCCCGAAGCTCGCCCGCAGCCCCGTGCGCGCGGCCGACGGGTGCAGCCGCAGGGCCGCGGCCACGTCCACCACGCGCGCCATCGCCCCGGCGTAGGCCGCGCCCATCGGGTCGTGGCGCAGCCACGGCGACGGACCGTCCACCAGCCCGTGCTCGACCAGCCACGGGAGCGACGCGCCCGGCGCCGTCCAGAGGGTCACCATCGCGTACTGCTCGCCCTGCGCCGCGAGGAAGCCCAGCAGCCCCGCGTGCGCGTCGGGCGTGAGCGCCACCAGCTCGCGCACGTGCATCTCCTGCTTCGGGAATTCCGGGAGCGCGGGGATGCTCCAGAGGGCGTACCCGTGGGCCTCGCCGGTGCTCGGGTCGCGGTACACGGCCCCCTCGGGCGCGCCGCCCAGGGCCCGCGCCTCCCACCAGTAGTCGTCGCGGGCGATGGGGCCGGTCGCGCCCTCGCGCGAGCGCTCGTAGAGCGACCGCAGGGTGTCCATGTCCCGCCCCGGGACCATCTCCGTCACGTGGCTGCGCAGCCGCGACGGGGGTAGCTGCGAGGGGTGCGCCCTCAGCTGCTCGACGCGCTCGCAGAGCCCGTAGCCGAAGCGCCGGTAGTACCCGAGCTTGAAGGCGTAGAGCAGCGTGAGGGCGTCGCCGCGGGCGCGCATCCACCCGATGAGCTCGCGCATCATCGCGTCGGCCACGCCGCGCTGGCGAAACTCCGGCGGCACGCTCACGCCCGCGACGCCCCACATCGGCACGTCGCTCCCGGCGAGCGCCATGGTGAGCCCGAGCGCCGTCGCGTTGCCCGCTCGCCGTCCGTCGACCTCGGCCACGACGGTGTCGCCGCGGCGCACGCCGGTGTGATCGCGGAACCAGCCCTCCCACCCCGCCACGGTGCTGGAGTGGAAGGCCCGGTGGCTCGTGTGGGCCAGGTACGCCGACTCGCCGTGCTCGGCCCGTCGCAGCGTGATGGGGGGCTCGGTCGGGTCGCGTCGGCTCATGCCCGCGGACGCTACTCCAGGGCAGGGCCTGGCTTTATCCAAACCCCTCGGACGATGGTGGCGTTTGCCCTGCACCCCCGCGCGCTCCCCGCCCGCATCGGCGTCCATCGGTTAACGCCTATGGGGGCCCCGCCCCGGTCCCCACCGCAACCGATCGGCGCCACCCTCGGGGGTGGTCGACAACCGGTCGCCGTCCGTTCTCCGCTACCCCTCGCCGTCGCCCGCCACCGGTTTCCC